>Ga0208014_1000084_pt1 | contig 60805 bp, 53 predicted proteins | sample 25_taG_FD_184099 | JGI IMG/M metagenome (GOLD analysis project Ga0208014, IMG submission 184099) | Marine viral communities from Cariaco Basin, Caribbean Sea - 25_WHOI_OMZ (SPAdes) (version 2) | ecosystem: Environmental > Aquatic > Marine > Oceanic | place: Caribbean Sea: Cariaco Basin...
AGGAGTAAAGGTTGCGGAGGTATGCATAGACCAGGACCTTCAATAGATCTCTCGGGTGGTAACTTGATGTGCCACCACCTTTGTAGGTCCTTTCTATGGACCGGATATCTATCTGGTCTATAATGGTGTTCACTATACGAACCGGATGATGCTCTGGAACAAGATCATCATAACTGGGAGGAAGAAGACTCAATTGGTTCTGGCTGTTGGTCTTCCAAACAGGGCTTGCTTTCATAGCATGAAGATACGAAATCTATGCCGATTTCCCATGAAAAAAGGCTGCCCTTTTTAGACAGCCTCTTTTTATTAAATGGAATAGAAGTCGTAATTTGGAAACTATAAATACCAAATACGCTTAATGTATGGAATATACAATTCAAAATGAAAAAACCGTTTTTGACGATCGATATCGAATAATTAAAGCAAAAGTAACTTATGATACTTTCAATGGTAAAACTATAACAACTGAACGCTTGGCCTTTGAAAGAGGCGACAGCGTTGCAATCCTGCTTATAGAAAAAGACACCAATAATATTCTTTTGACAAAACAATTTCGTTATCCCACCACCAAACACGGAAAGGGATGGCTGGTCGAAATACCTGCAGGCTCTGTAGAAAAAGACGAAGATCCCAAAGATTGTATTATTCGCGAAGTGAAAGAGGAACTGGGTTATAGAATATCCAAACCTAAAGTGATACAAACCTTTTACCCCTCTCCCGGTGCTGCCACTGAAAGAATTATTTTATTCACTGCCGAAGTGTCCTCTGGAGATAAAATTTCCAAAGGAGGAGGGAATGAAGGCGAAAGCGAGGATATTGAATTGATCAAACTCCACATATCAAAAATAAAAGATGAGATTCCTAAATTGACAGATGCAAAGACCGTACTGGCTCTCCAATATTTTCTATTAAACCAAACTACCGAAGAGTAAAAAGAGAAGTTACAATTTGGTCAGTAACCGGCAATCAAAATCCCTTTCTCCTAACCTCTATACTTTAATGGCAGGTGGACAACGCTTTTGGTCTCGAAAAAACCCTCCTCAAAATAATTGCTTAAAGGATAGACGGTCGCATTTTGATACAGTTTCAACTCCTCCGAAAGGTCACCGCCCTTTAAATAGAGAATTCCATTTTTTCTTTCGTGCAAACTCTTTTTGGCAATCTTCCCATTCACCCAATGTACAAATGTATCCATCTGGGCCACGGCCCGGCTCACGATAAAATCGTACTTTCCAGAAATATTTTCAACACGGTCATTGGTTGTTTTTACGTTGTCCAATTGCAATCCTTCCACCACTTCCTCTACCACTTTAATTTTTTTCCCAATGCTGTCCACCAAATGAAATTTGACCTCCGGATGCAAAATAGCTAATGGAATCCCTGGAAATCCACCACCGGTACCCACATCCAATATAGCAGACCCAGGAAGAAAACGCTGAATCCTCGCTATTCCAAGCGAATGCAGTACGTGACGCAGGTATAATTCATCAATATCCTTACGGGATACTACATTTATTTTTAGGTTCCAAGTTTCGTAAAGCTTCCCTAGCAACTTATATTGGGATATTTGCGCATCCGTTAAATCAGGGAAATATTTTAATATCAGTTCCATAATTATATTTAAGAGGCGAAAGTATGGTATCTTTGCCTAAATTATCGTTTTGGTTTTATGATTTAAGATAAAGATGACTAATTTTATTTCTTTTTACGGACACGAATCCTAATATAGTGCACTTTGACTTACACAAATTTAAATTTTTCACGAACCGATAGCGCCAAGTTTTTCAGAACCCTCAATAAACGTGTAAACGATTATTTTAAGGACAATAACATTTCCAGAACCGGTAATTGGAAACTCCATCTTAAAACGGTGATTATGTTTTCTATTTACCTCACTCCTTATTTCTTGCTGTTGACCTTGGATTTTCCTGGATGGGCACAATTGCTGTTTACCATTGTAATGGGCGTTGGAATGGCCGGAGTAGGAATGAATGTAATGCACGATGCCAATCACGGTTCCTATTCATCAAAAAAATGGATCAATAAAGTAATGGGGGGAAGCATGTACATATTAGCGGGCAATGTGTACAATTGGCAAGTACAGCACAATGTGCTCCATCATACTTACACGAATATCCAGGGCCATGACGAAGATCTTGAGGCTGGAAGGATCCTTCGGTTTTCGCAACATTCAAAGTGGCACCGCTTCCATAAATTTCAACATTTGTACAGCATCTTGCTGTATGGGCTGCTTACATTCAACTGGGTAATCACAACCGATTTTGCCCAAACCAAAAGATATTTGGCCCGAAAACTTAGTTATGGTGAATTCCCCAATCCAGTAAAACAATGGAGCATTTTGGTTATCACCAAAATCATTTATTTATCCTTATGGATTGTAATTCCTATCTTATTTTTTAATATCGTTTGGTGGAAAATCCTATTAGGGTTTTTTATAATGCACTATGTCGCTGGACTTATTTTGAGTGTAGTATTTCAGCTTGCACATGTGGTGGGCGACACCGAAATTATGATGCCGGATGAAAGCGGCACAATGAAAAACACTTGGGCAATCCATCAGTTATTTACCACTACTAATTTTGCTACCAAAAACAGAATAATCAACTGGTACACCGGTGGACTTAATCATCAAGTGGAGCACCATATTTTTCCGAATATTTGCCACATCCATTATAATAATATTGCCACTATTTTAAAAAATACGACTGCAGAATTTAATCTTCCTTATAAAGAATACGAAACCACGCGCAAGGCTATCATTGCCCATTTCAAGCATCTCAAGCAAATGGGCGTGAAACCAGTAATTACCGCATAACAATATGGACAAAAGACTTTCAAAACGTGTGAACGAGATGGAAACCTCGGCCACATTGGCAATGGCTGCCAAAACCAGAGAATTAAAGGATCAGGGAATCGACATTATCGGATTAAGCCTAGGTGAACCCGATTTTAATGTGCCGGAATTTATTAAGGAATCAGCAATTCAGGCAATAAAGGACAATTATCATTCCTATACTCCGGTTGATGGTTATGCCGATCTGAAGCAGGCAATCATCAAAAAATTTAAAAGGGACAATAACCTTACCTATAAACCTTCCCAAATTGTAGTCTCAACAGGAGCAAAACAATCGCTGGCAAACCTAACCATGGTTTTGTTAAATGAGGGGGACGAAGTTTTATTACCAGCTCCCTATTGGGTAAGCTATGCAGACCAATGCAAAGTTGCTGGAGGAGTACCAAAAGAAATTCCCACCACCATAGAAAATGATTTTAAGGTAACTGCCAAAGATTTAGAGGCCTCGATCACACCCAGAACCAAGATGATAATCTACAGTTCTCCCTGTAATCCCAGTGGATCGGTTTACAGTGAAAAAGAACTTCGGAAATTGGCAGATGTACTTTTAAAATATCCCGAAATTATTGTGATTAGTGACGAGATATATGAACATATCAATTTTACGGGAGAACATTTTTCCATGGCTCAGTTTGAAGATATGTATGACCGCACAGTGGTAGTGAATGGAGTTTCTAAAGCTTTTGCCATGACCGGCTGGCGGATTGGTTATATTGGAGGACCTGAATGGATAGCTCGAGCCTGCGATAAAATGCAAGGTCAGGTAACCAGCGGCGCAAACTGTATAGCCCAACGCGCTACCATAACTGCATTGGAAAATCCACCTAGCAAAATTCAATTTATGGTGGATGCCTTCAAGGAAAGAAGGACAATCATTCTTGATCTACTATCCCAGATCAAAGGTTTTAAAACAAATGAACCAGAAGGAGCCTTTTATGTTTTTCCTGATATTTCCTACTTCTTTGGAAAAACGTTAAGAGGAAAGAACATCAATACTGCTTCGGATTTTTCAATGTATCTATTGGAAGAAGCGCGAGTAGCTACAGTTACGGGAGAAGCATTTGGGGATTCCAACTGCATTCGCCTTTCCTATGCCGCTTCGGAAAAGGAGATCAGAGAAGCTATCCAAAGAATCAAAGAGGCTGTTGAGAAATAGTTAACCCAATTAAATATTTTCAAAAAACGCTTCAAAGCTTAGTTTTGGAGCGTTTTTTTATTCCGAAATTTGATAAAGTTTTTTTACTGTCACATCAAAAACTATTGCAACCATCTAAGAACAGGCTATTAAAGGTTTTCCGAAGTTTTTGTTGTTATTGACCTTCTAGTTTGTCCTTTTTTAAAATTCTACCAAAATATTATAATTCAATCTTACTAATAGTTATAAAGACAACGTTTTTAGCGCTTTACGTATATAGTCTTGCATCCTGGTTCTTGCAGCGCAGCGGTCTTGTTTCTTTTCTCGTACAATACTGATATAGTTTATAAATGGAAGCCTGAAATTTGGAATCCTTACGCAATAAAAAATGAAAACATCCTCTATCTATTCCTCCAGAAAAAGGGGGTAAGTAGAATCAATACAGTAAACAGTTCCAATCTTCCTATCAGCATTAAAAAACTGGCCCACCATTTGGCTAGATCCGGCAAACTGGAATAGCTATCCACAGGACTTAAGTTTCCTAATCCTGGACCTATGTTTCCCAAAGTGGTCGCTGCGCCGCCCAAGGCAGTCAGAAAATCCAGGCCTAAAAACGAAAAGACCAAAGTACCTACGATAAAAGATAACATGTAAAGTATAAAGAATCCCAATATATTATAAACGATAGGACGTTCTACTGCCTTTGTATTATATCGAACGGGTAAAATTGCGTGGGGATGCAGGGATCTTTTAAATTCCAACAATCCATTTTTGATCATAATCAAATGCCGCATCATCTTTATTCCTCCTGCGGTTGACCCTGCACAACCTCCCAAAAACATCATCCAAAAAAAGAAAATTGTTAGAAAGGGTGTCCACATCGTAAAATCGGCAGTTACAAATCCGGTGGTGGTAATTACTGATACCACTTGAAAAAGCGCATGTCGAAAGGCACTTTCAAAAGGCCCCCAAACCATAGGATGCGCAATGCTTGAAACGGCAACATCAGCCTTAAAATAAATAAGTAAGGCGGCAATAATGGTAAAGCCCATCACCATTAACGAATACATCCGGAATTCTTCATCCTTGAAAATTTTATCGAATTTTCTTTTGAAGGCAAAGTAACCGAGCACAAAATTACAGCCGGACAAGAACATGAAAAAGGCAATAATATATTGGATTATTGGCCGATCATTCCAATAGGCAACGCTCGCATTTTTAGTGGAAAACCCACCCGTACTAACACTTGACAACGAATGGTTAATGGCATCAAAGAAACTCATTCCTGCTACCTTCAACAGAATAGTTTCCGCTATGGTGTATCCCACGTAAATAAGCCATAAACGTTTAGCCGTGTCAGTGATGCGCGGATGAAGTTTGTCCCCACTTGGTCCAGGAGCCTCTGCCGCAAACAGCTGCATTCCTCCTATTCCCAAAAGTGGCAAAATGGCAATGGCCAGTACTATTATTCCCATCCCGCCTATCCAGTGGGTAATGCTACGCCAAAAAAGAACACCTTTTGGAACACTTTCAATATCGTTTAAAATACTTGCGCCGGTGGTAGTATAACCACTCATAGTCTCGAAAAAAGCATTGGTGAAATTTGGGATAGCACCGGAAAAAATATAGGGAAGTGTTCCAATTAAAGCCATAAAAATCCATCCAAAAGCAACAATAATATATCCTTCCCGTTTTTGGATTTCCTTACGATGGTTTCTGGTAAAAAACATAATGCTACCACCCAATAGTAAAGCGACGCCTCCAGCTGTAAGAATATCGAAGAGGACATCTTCATTGTAATACCAGCTAAAAATTGAAGCCACCAACATAAAGCCGCCGTTTACCATAAACAGCAGACCCATAAGATGAGAAATAATCCTGTAGTTTATTTTCGAGAGCGACGACATCTAAATGAAAAGTTTTTCAACCTTGCCAATGGACTGTGATAAACAACATACCACCACCCTATCGCCTGCTATAATCTCAAAATCTCCAAGCGCGATAATCCCTTCTCCTTCGCGGATTACTCCCCCAATAATAGCATCGATGGGAAAATCCAGGTCCCGGATTTTATGATTACAAACTTTGGAATGCGGAGTGACTTTAAATTCCAGAAGCTCGGCATTCATATTGTTTAGTTTATTGATTGCCACAACCTCCCCGCGACGTACAAACCGAAAAATATTATTGGCAGCCAACAACTTTTTATTTATCAGGGTGTCAATTCCAATAGAATGTGAAAGCTGAAAATAATCCATATTTTCCACTAGAGCTATAGTCTTTTTCACGCCCTTGGATTTGGCTACCAGACATGCCATTATGTTGGTCTCGCTATTTCCGGTAACAGCAATCAAGGCGTCCATATCCTCAATGGACTCTTCCATGAGCAAATCTACGTTTCGGCCATCTCCATTTATCACCAGACAATCTGGAATATCATCGGCAATCTCAAAGGCTTTTTCCTTGTCGCGCTCAATCAACTTTACCTTGAAATTACTTTTACAAAGGTCTTTAGCGGTTTTATATCCAATTTTACTACCGCCTAATATCATCACGTTCCTGATTTCTTGCTTTCCTTTTCCCGAAAGTTTAACAATCTGGTTAACGCCATTTTTAACAGTGGTAAAATAAACTTGGTCCCCTTCGTTAAAAACCGTGTCCCCACGTGGTATAAGGGTAAATTGCGTTCCAACCCGTTGTAGGGCAAGAGGTACATATTTTAAGGTAGGATAAGTGTTGGCAACCTCTTTTACTGATTTGCCCACAAAGCCGGAATTTTTGGAAAGACTAAGTCCAATCATGGTGAGGGCACCATTTTCAAATTCATAAGTGTCATTAAAGGCACTTTGATTAAGAAGAAGTTCGATTTCATTGGAAGCCAGGGATTCGGGTGAAATAAGTTCATCAATTCCAAATTTGGCAAAACCCACCTCATCTTTCTTTTCGATAAATTCGGTATTGGAAATCCGTGCAATGGTACGTTTGGCACCCAATTGTTTTGCAAGAACACACACAGTAATATTCGTGGTCTCACTAGAAGTAACCGCTATAAGCAGGTCGGTCTCAGCTACTCGAGAATCCTTTAATACCGCAATGGATGTGGCATCACCACGTACCACCCTAATATCCAATTGTGCATCGGCGTGCGCCAAAAAATCGCGGTTTGGGTCGATAAGAGTAATATTCTGAGATTCGAAAGAAAGTAGCTTCGCAAGATGGAAACCCACTTCTCCTGCTCCAGCAATGATAATTTTCATTGATATTTTGTTTTGTTTTAAAACGACTCCCTTAATGAAAAGTAATTTTTACTGCTCATTTCCTGTTCCAAAGCTAGGCAAAGATAAATAAATTATAAGCAGCGCAGAGAAAGTGGCAAGAACGATGACCTATAAATCATAAATCCGCAGGAAAGCCTTAATCTTTCCAAATTTTTAAAAAATTATAAAGACCTAAAAGTTTTTCAATGTTCCAATGCCTATCAAAAATTATGTAGTTTTGCAGTCGATATTTATGAAAGAAAAAGTAACACCTTATAAGGATTCCTCCGAAGGAAAAAAGAGACAAGTGGAACAAATGTTCGACACTATCTCCGAAAATTACGATGGCATGAATCGGGTTATCTCCCTGGGCTCGGATGTGGCGTGGCGTAAAAAGGTAATCCGCTTAGCTTCGGCAAAAAATCCAAAGATCATTCTTGATATTGCCACGGGTACTGGAGATCTCGCCATTCAATTCGCTGAAAAAATAAAAGCCGATAAGATTGTGGGTCTTGATCTTTCCGAAGGAATGCTTTCGGTTGCCCGAAAAAAAGTTTCTTCAAAATCATTTGCCACTAAAATCGATTTCATCCAAGGCGACTCCGAAGCCCTACCATTTTCCGATAATTCCTTTGATGCCATAACCGTTTCCTTCGGGATCCGAAATTTTGAAAATCTTGAAAAAGGATTGGAAGAAATTCTTCGTGTCCTGCGCAAAGACGGAATTTTCGTAATTCTGGAAACCTCCGTCCCAACCAAATTTCCTTTTAAACAAGGATATAATTTTTATTCCAAAAATATCTTGCCTTTAATGGGACGTTTATTGTCAAAGGATAAAGTGGCATATCAATATTTAAGCGAAAGTGCTTCGGTTTTTCCTTTTGGGCAGGAACTCAACAATATTTTGACTAAAATAGGGTTTAAGGAAGTGGAAAACAAGCCGCAAACCTTTGGCGTAGCAACCATATATACGGCTACCAAATAATTTTATGAAGAAGCTATTTATTGCATTTGCACTTTTATTTGCAACAAACGCTGCCCAGGCCCAATGGTTTTTTAACAAGGAAAGACTAGCCAACCTAGAGAATTTTGACAATCAGCGTTTCAGCTGGGGTTATTTCCTTGGCTTTAACTCCTATGATTTCAAAATAGATTATGTACAGCAATATGCTGATTCCAATACCGACATTCAGGTTAATACTTCTCCAGGCTTTAACGTTGGACTTGTAGGAGATATGAGGATTAACAATTATATGAACCTCAGGCTGGAACCGGGATTGTATTTCACCCAGCGAGACCTTATTTTTCCAAATTTTGTAGATCAGCGCGATTATTTAAGAGAGGTAAAATCCACTTATATCCATGTACCTCTTCTGTTAAAAGTATCCACTAAAAGGTTGAACAACATAAAGCCGTTTATTGTAGGTGGGGTATCTACTTCCTTTAACCTGTCCAGTGAGGAAAAAAATCCCGAGGATAATGAGCAAGGAAAATTCCGGATGACTTATAATACCAATTATTATGAACTGGGATTCGGTATAGACTTCTATTTGTATTATTTCAAATTCACCCCATCGATAAGAGGAGTTTTTGCCTTTAGCGATGAGTTGGTTCCTGATGACGCCCCCAATAGCCCGTGGACTGGGAATATCGATAAACTTTCCACCCGAGGCGTTTTCATCAATTTTACATTCCAATAGTTCTTCTAAATTCACTTAGCAAAATAGCGGTGGCGGTGGCAACATTTAGACTTTCAGTTCTCTGTACTTTTCCATAGCGCGGAATAGTTATTTTCTTTGTTATCAGCTTAGCAATACTATCAGATATGCCATTGGCTTCATTTCCAACCACGATTATCCCTTCAGAAGAAAGTTTTTCCGAATAAAGATTTCCACCTTCCATAAAACCACCATAAACTGGAAGTTCACTTTTTTGGAGAATGGTAGCAAGATCGACATACTGAATGGACACCCGGGCCAAAGATCCCATAGTTGCCTGAACTACTTTGGGATTGTAACAATCTACCGTATCCAGGGAGCATAATAATTGTTGTACGCCAAACCAATCACAGAGGCGGATTATTGTTCCGAGATTTCCCGGGTCCCTAACCGCATCCAAGGCAACCATTAACCCAGAATCCTCAATTTCTCTTTGGGAAGGCATCTCAAATACTGCCAATGACGAATTGGGAGTCTTTAAAAAACTGATCTTTTTGAGCCCTGTTTCAGAAACCAAAAAATGATTCTCCTCTTCCCCTATAAAATTTTGTGTAGAAAACAACCATTTCAATTTCACTCCCTCTTCCAGCAATTCGGAAATTACCTTGGGACCTTCTGCCACAAAGAGTCCAGAGCTATCCCTATGCTTTTTCTGTGCTAAACTGCTTATTAATTTTGTTTGGCTGTTGCTTATCAAAATATAGTATTTTTGAATCCGAATAAAAGGCACCTACATTTGAAGTACACCCTCACAAAAATATCATTATTTATAGGATTATTGGGGCTTATTTTCTCCTGTAATGCCGTGAAACGTGTACCGGACGACAAATACCTACTTACCGAAAATATTATTTTGGTGGATAGCGTAAAAGTGAAGGACGCGGGGGTTTATAGCCAACTGGCACAAAAGCCCAACCCTTCCATTCCTCTTATAGGCTTTCCACTGGGACTGCATATTTATAATTTGGCCGATCCCGAGCCGGATTCCACCTTTAACCGTTGGCTCCACAAAAAACCAAACCGTGATAAACACCTTACCGCTTTACTTTCCAAAAAGCAAGTGAATGGAATGGACAGTATTTATGTGGGCTTCAACAGGTGGCTAATAAAGTCCGGCGATGCGCCCGTAATTATTTCGGATGCAAAAATCGCAAAATCCACCGAACGTTTAAAAAGATGGTACTCAAGCTTCGGCTATTTCAACAACGAAGTGAGCCATGAGATAGTTCCTAACGAAAAAAAACCTAAACGCGCGGGAATGGTTTTTTCCGTTAAAAGACATCAGCCTTATTTTGTGGGAGATACCATCCAGGAAATTATTAGCTCGCCCGTAGTTGATTCCCTTTTTCAAAAGAATAAGAACAATTCATTTCTGGAACCGGGAAAACAATATGCCGCCGCCGATCTTGTAAATGAAAGAGACCGCCTCACTATATTGTTCCGAAATTCGGGATTGTATTATTTTAACCAGGAATATGTGGGTTTTGAAGCAGACACCGTAAACACCGGTCATAAGGCTAATTTGAGCTATATAATCCCAAACAGGAAAATTACCAAGAACGATAGCACCTATACCGTCCCCTTTAAAGTACATAAGGTGAAAGAGGTTCGCATAGTAACGGATTACACTTACGACAACAGAGATAAGGAATTTCAGGATTCCATCAATTTTAGAGGATATAAACTCTATAGCTATGGGAAAATGCGATACCGTGCAAAGGCAATTACCGATGCGATCTCAATCACTCCGGGATCTATTTTTAAGGACATAGATCGAACCCTTACCTATAACCAACTAAACGATCTCAGGATTTTTAAGTATCCAAATATTACCTACGCCGAGGTTGAAGAGGATTCTACAGGAGGTAAATTAAATTCAACGATCTTGCTTTCCCCCAGAGAACGTTTTACCTTGGGTGCCGATTTTGATGCTTTTACTTCTACCATTCAACAATTTGGAATCAGCTTCAGCGGAAATATGATTTTCAGGAACATCTTTAGAGGTGCCGAAATATTTCAGATTTCAGGCCGCGGAAGTTTAGGCTCTTCCAAGGACGCGGCAGATGATAGCAGCGGATTTTTCAATATATCCGAATTTGGTGGCGATGCGAAACTTACTTTTCCAAGGATAATCTCCCCATTCAACACACAAAGGTTGATCCCAAAATATATGTCTCCCTCAACAACCTTAAGCGTCGGGGCCAGTGCCCAAAACAATATTGGTTTGGACAAGCAATCTTTGAACGGATATTTTAGCTACAACTGGAAACCTTCAAAAATTTTGAATTACCAATTGGATCTTATAAACCTCCAATATGTAAAAAACCTCAATACCGTAAATTATTTCAATGTTTACAAAAACAGTTTCGACCTCCTAAACGAAATCGCCCAACAAACCGAAATACAAAATCCTGGCTTGGTTAATCCCGACTATTTCGATTATAATGATAATAACCAATTAATGCTCACTATCCCCGAAGGAGCAAACGGTTTTATCAACGATGTATTGGACGGAAGCATCCAACCTTATGAGCCTAATGGCAACGCTTATGAATTGGTGGACAACATCGATGAGCGCAAAAAACGCTTAACAGAGGACAATTTAATTTTTGCCTCGAATATTACACTCACTCGGGATACTAGGGAAAACCTCAAAGACAACAATTTTTCCCGCATCCGGTTCAAATTTGAATCGGCCGGCAACCTTCTATCCGGAATATCGAACTTAGCTGGGATATCCAAAAACAACGACGGTGTCTATGAGATATTCAACGTTAACTACTCCCAATACCTAAAAGGAGAAGCAGAATACATTAAGCACTGGGAATTGGATTATAACAATGTGGTGGCAGTAAGGGCATTTGCTGGAATTGCCATCCCATATGGCAATAGCAACAACATTCCTTTCACGCGGAGTTATTTTGCGGGAGGGGCAAATGACAATCGTGGTTGGAAGGCCTATGGATTGGGACCGGGCAGCAGCGGAAACCAGAACGAATTCAATGAAGCAAACTTCAAGATTGCCTTAAATGCAGAATATCGCTTTACAATATTAGGAGCCTTTAAAGGCGCTGCCTTTATGGATGCCGGAAATATCTGGAATGTTTTTGACAATATTAAAGATGAAGAATCCGCATTTGACGGCATAGCCGATTTAAAAGAACTAGGTATTGCCACTGGTTTGGGATTGCGTTACGATTTTGGTTTTTTTGTGTTCCGTTTTGACGTAGGTTTTAAAACCCACAATCCTGCGAACCCCGTAGGAGAAAGATGGTTCAAGGATTATAACTTCAGAAATGCGGTGTACAACATAGGGATCAACTATCCCTTCTAAACCATAAAATTTTGTTATTTTTGCTCTCTGTAATTAAAGAGGCCGATATAGATATCGCCACAGAATTTACAGCCAATAATAACTTGATATCTTTGCAAAAAGTTTCAATCTTTAAATATCCCAATTAATATGAGCCATGGAATTAAGCCGGGAGTTGCTACCGGAAAAGAAATTCAGAAAATCCATAAATACGCAAAAGAAAAAGGTTTTGCCATGCCGGCGGTAAACGTAGTAGGATCGGATAGCGTAAACGCAGTTATGGAAACCGCTGCTGGCCTGAACGCGCCGGTTATAATTCAATTTTCCAATGGCGGAGCCCTTTTCAACGCAGGAAAAGGACTTTCCAACGATAATGAAAAAGCGGCCATAGCCGGAGGAATTGCCGGTGCAAAACACGTCCATGAACTTGCTGAACTTTACGGAGCAACTGTAATTCTCCATACCGATCATTGCGCAAAAAAACTACTGCCTTGGATAGATGGTTTATTGGATGCAGGTGAAAAATTTTATGAGCAAAACGGAAAACCACTATATAGCTCCCATATGATTGACCTTTCGGAAGAACCCCTGGAGGAAAACATCGATATCTGCAAACGCTATTTGGAGCGAATGAGCAAAATTGGGATGACCCTGGAGATAGAACTAGGCATCACCGGTGGCGAGGAAGACGGCGTGGACAATACCGGAGTGGATTCTTCCAAGTTATATACGCAACCCAAAGAAGTGGCCTACGCCTATGAGGAACTTTCCAAAATAAGTGACCAATTTACAATCGCGGCGGCTTTTGGAAATGTTCACGGTGTTTACAAACCGGGCAACGTAAAATTGACTCCGGTAATTTTAAAGAATTCACAGGAATACGTTCAGAAAAAGTTCAACACCGGTGACAATCCAATCGATTTCGTATTTCACGGTGGAAGCGGTTCTTCTCTGGAAGATATCAGGGAAGCCATCAGTTATGGTGTCATAAAAATGAATATAGATACGGATATGCAATTTGCATTCACAGAAGGGGTTCGGGATTATATGGTTAGCAATTTGGAGTACCTAAAAACCCAAATAGGCAATCCTGAAGGCGATGACCTTCCCAACAAAAAATATTACGATCCTAGAAAATGGCTTCGTGAGGGAGAACTAACCTTCAAAAAACGACTGGAACAAGCTTTTAAAGACTTAAACAATGTGAATACTCTTTAATAATTCAGAATGGAGAATTCAGAATACAGGATTTGGAATTGTTTAAGAATGGAAATTTTGAAAACAAATTATAGGAATTCATAATTTTGAATTCATAACCCGCCTGCCGACTGGCAGGTTCATACTCAAAAAATATGCCTTGGTTTAAACGCACAAAGAAAGGGATACAGACCGCGACCGAAGATAAAAAAGATGTCCCCAAAGGACTGTGGTACAAATCGCCAACTGGCAAAATTGTAGACAGTGCAGAACTTGAGAAAAACTTTTATGTAAGTCCGGAAGATGGCTATCACGTAAGGATAGGCAGTAATGAATATTTTGAAATTCTTTTTGACGACAACAAATATAAGGAACTGGATAAAAACCTTACCTCTAAGGACTCTTTGGACTTTGTTGATAAGAAAAAATATACGGACAGGCTAAAAGAGGCCGAAGAAAAAACGGGCTTAAAAGATGCTATCAGAACCGCGGTGGGTAAGTCATTGGGTAAAGATCTGGTAGTTGCTTGCATGGATTTCAGTTTTATTGGTGGATCAATGGGTAGTGTGGTTGGCGAAAAAATTGTTCGTGCAGCGCAATATTCACTGGAAAAGAAAATTCCATTTATGATTATATCCAAAAGTGGCGGCGCGCGGATGATGGAATCTGCCCTATCACTGATGCAACTGGCAAAAACCAGCGTGAAATTGGCCCAATTGAGCGAGGCAGGAATTCCGTACATTTCCTTATGTACAGACCCTACTACAGGTGGTACAACCGCTTCTTTTGCAATGTTGGGAGACATTAATATTGGCGAACCTGGCGCTTTGATAGGTTTTGCTGGTCCAAGAGTGGTGCGCGATACTACGGGAAAAGAATTGCCCGAAGGCTTCCAAACTTCCGAATTTTTATTGGAGCACGGATTTTTGGATTTTATTATCCACAGACGCGATTTGAAGAAAAAAATCAATCTTTATCTGGATTTGGTAATGAATGCCCCTTTGCGAAAAAACAATTCTAACCAATCTGCTTAATTTAAAAACCAAAAGCGCATATAAATAATTAATTTTTAATTACTTTTGCGCCCTTGATTATAATCCCGAAGAAATCGGGAGTAGTCAATACATAAAAATCATTTTAATAATATTGGCATGTATTTATCACAAGAAGCAAAAGAAAAAATCTTTGAAAAACACGGTAAGTCAAAGACCGACACTGGTTCCGCAGAAGGACAGATCGCTTTGTTCACATATCGTATTGAGCACTTAACCAAACACTTAAAAGCGAATCATAAGGACTACAACACCGAGCGTTCTTTGGTTATGTTGGTAGGAAAAAGAAGAGCATTATTGGATTATCTTATTAAAAAAGATATTCTTCGATACCGTGCTATCATTAAAGAATTAGGATTGCGTAAGTAATCAATTACAAACCAAGCGAGGTAATCCCACAGACTACTTCGCTTTGTTTTTTAATGCCGAGTGGAATAACTACATACTTATCTTTTCCACTTCGCTCGAAAAGGCTACTTTTTAGTTTTTCATTGGTCAAACCACAACAACACAACAACACTGCAATCGAAAGCCGATTGTTGACCAAAAAATAACATACTCCTATAGACTGTTGTTCAAAAATAGTTTTACGAGTATTAATGAAAAACAAGATGATACCTAAAGTATTTAAAGAGGTCATAGACCTAGGTGATGGTAGAGAGATAACCATCGAAACCGGAAAATTGGCAAAACAGGCCCATGGTTCTGTTGTAGTACAATCCGGTAAATGTATGTTGCTATGTACTGTTGTTTCCAACTACAAGCAAAGTGACGTAGATTTTCTTCCCTTAACAGTAGATTATCGCGAAAAGTTTGCTGCCTCCGGACGTTATCCAGGCGGTTTCTTTAAAAGAGAAGCTAGACCCAGTGATGGAGAAGTATTGACTATGCGTTTGGTAGATCGCGTATTACGTCCACTTTTCCCAAAAGATTATCACGCCGAAACCCAAGTGATGATTCAATTAATGAGTCATGACGACGAAGTTATGCCAGATGCTATGGCTGGTTTGGCCGCTTCGGCAGCTATCCAGTTATCGGATTTCCCTTTTGAATGTGCGATTTCTGAGGCACGTGTAGGTAGAATCAATGGCGAATTCGTTATCAACCCATCACGATCACAACTTGAGCAATCCGATATCGACATGGTAATTGGAGCTTCTATGGACTCCGTTATGATGGTGGAAGGTGAAATGAAAGAAATTTCGGAAGAAGAAATGGTTGAGGCCATTAAATTTGCGCATGAACACATTAAAAAACAATGCGAGGCACAACTTAGATTGGCCGAAGCTGTGGGAAGAAAAACGGTTCGCGAGTATGAGCCGGAGCGTGAAGATGCCGACTTGAAGAAGAAAGTTCGCGACATGGCCTACGACAAGGTTTACGCTGTGGCCCATGCTGCCTCCGCTAAACACGAAAGAACGGATGCATTCGAGGCCATTAAAGAAGAAATCAAAGCTTCTTTTTCGGATGAGGAATTGGCCGATTACGGCGATTTGATTTCTAGATATTATTACGCTGCCGAAAAAGCAGCCGTGCGTGACCTTACTTTAAATGAAGGTCTTCGATTGGATGGTAGAAAAACGGACGAGATCCGCCCTATTTGGTGCGAAGTGGATTATTTGCCCTCCGTTCACGGTTCTGCAATCTTTACCCGTGGGGAAACCCAAGCCCTGGCAACGGTTACTTTGGGAACTTCGCGCGAAGCGAACCACATAGATATGCCGTCATATGAAGGGGAGGAAACCTTCTACCTTCATTACAACTTCCCTCCTTTTTCTACCGGAGAGGCCCGCCCTATCCGCGGAACTTCACGCCGAGAGGTAGGACACGGAAATTTGGCACAAAGAGCACTTAAAGGAATGATTCCCGCAGATTGTCCTTATACCGTACGTGTTGTTTCCGAAGTATTGGAATCTAACGGTTCCTCATCCATGGCTACAGTATGCGCTGGAACTATGGCATTGATGGATGCAGGTGTACAGATGAAAAAACCTGTTTCTGGAATAGCCATGGGTCTTATTTCAGATAGTGAGACCGGAAAATATGCGGTATTATCCGATATTCTAGGTGATGAAGATCACTTGGGCGATATGGACTTTAAAGTTACCGGAACCGCCGATGGAATAACCGCCTGCCAGATGGACATAAAAGTAAAAGGTCTTTCATACGAAATTCTGGTAAACGCTTTAAAGCAAGCGGCTGCAGGAAGACTACATATTCTTGATATATTGGTGGACACCATTGCTAAACCAAATCCCGATGTAAAACCATATGCTCCAAAAATGATTACCGTTACTATTCCGAACGAATATATCGGTGCTTTGATTGGACCCGGAGGAAAAGTTATCCAACAACTTCAAAAAGATACCAAAACTACTATTGTTATTAATGAAGATCCAGTAACCGAGGAAGGTATTGTTGAAATCTTGGGAACTAACCAAGAAGGAATAGACGCTGTAATGGCTAAAATTGATTCTCTTACCTTTAAACCTGTAGTGGGAAGCGCTTATGAAGTGAAAGTAATTAAAATGCTCGACTTTGGTGCGGTAGTGGAATATATGGATGCTCCCGGTAACGAAACTTTGTTGCACGTAAGTGAACTAGCTTGGGAACGTACCGAAAATGTTACCGATGTAGTAAATATGGGTGATGTTTTTGACATCAAATATCTTGGTGTTGATCCACGAACCAAAAAGGATAAGGTTTCAAGAAAAGCTTTGTTGCCAAAACCTGAAGGTTATAAGGAACGTCCACCCCGCGATGACAGCAGAAATGGTGGAGACCGAAACGGCGGACGTGACAATCGCAACGGAGGTCGTGACAGCCGTGGCCGCGACGATCGCAATAGCCGTGATAGAGACAGAAAGAGAGATTAAATAATTCTGAATTATGAATTCAGAACTATGAATTTAAAAAACGCCTTCTCCTGATATTTCAGTAGAGGGCGTTTTTCTGTTTTGATATAAACGGTACTTAAATGCGTAAATGTGCCTGATTTAAAGGTAAAATATGAAGACGGCGTTCTGAAGCTGACACTTCTAAAAAATGAAGAAACTAAAAAACAAACATCCAAAGGAATAGAACTTTCCAAGTAAAATATAGTTTCAATTAAAATATCTTCTGAAATTGGTATTTTTCTTCTGCGCGGTTTGCGAGAAGATCCTTTTAAAATCCATTTCAATCCCGCCTTTGATTCCATTGAAGGACTAATCCTACTGTTCCGATACTTTGGGATGAATTAATATTTACACCTAACTTTAGGCCCAAGGAAAATCGCTGTCCAAGCATATATTGGAACTTTGCACCAATTGGAAATCCAATTGTACTCTCTTCTATTTCCCCTTTTCTTCTCGTCTCCGCATTAATTAACCCATAAGTGTTGAAGTGAAAATACCCTGCGCCGACAAAAACATCTGTAAAAAAATTCTTACTTAAGGGAAAATTCCTTCCGTATAAAATATTAATTGCAGAAAAACTATCATTGTGCCCTATAAAATCCCCTTCTGTTCCACTTCCTAGGTTCAAACTAAAAATATTATTGTCGTAATCGAAACTTACATCTCCGCTTATAGCCAAACCGGAACTGTTACCCATAAATATCTCTAAGGGACTAATCGAAAAGGATCGATACCTTAATTTATTTGAATTTTCTTCCTGAGATAATGCGGGGAATGTATTCAATAAAAGCACTGAAAACACGAAAATTATATATTTTCCCATAGTTCTGCCCCTGATATAAAAAGATTTTGCGATTAATCTAAAGTAATCAAAAATAATTCCTCCACGCAACCTTTCTTAATTATCAAGACTATAGGTAAACACCTTAATCCAAAATCATATTTCCAGATTTGGACAAATTGACAATCCTGATATCATGACAAATACTTCAAAGACTATTAATTTCAAACACCATCAAAATGAAAATTAATATATTTAGCACCGCACTTATTTTCATAGTTATAATATCCTGTTCAAAGGAAGATGACAAAACTACTGAGAACTTTCAAAGTTTCTGTGGAGAGGAATATGAACTTGCACAAGGAACGAAATGCTGTATGGAGGGGCCAGAAAGAGCCACGTCAGACGATATAATTACAGTTACCTATATGAGCAATATCGAAAACGCACTGTATAAGTGGGGAGTAACGAATGGCTCCTTAGTTCTCATAGAAGGTGAGAATTCTTCTGCGGCTAAATTTAAAGTAGAAAAGAACTTTGTTCGCGACACCATCTGGGCAGAAAGTTATTCTCCGGACCTTGTACACAACTGTTCCACTATTCTAGTAATTACCGCTGGCCATTAAATTATATAAAATGATTTAATTCCTAAAAGCACTCAATAAACACTTTCTAAAACTATAATCATGAAAAACCGAAAATTTAAATTTTTTGTAAACTTATTCATCTTGTGTATTTGAATGGCTGCTTGTAGCAGTGAAAGCAGCATTCCAGCGGAACCCATTCAGGATGACTGTTTAAAATTGGGAGATTCTCACCAAGGTGGAATAATATTCTATATAGACCAAACAAATCAACACGGGTTAATTGCCGCTGAAACCGACCAAAGTCCTGCCGCAATTTGGGGCTGCCAAGATACAACTACGGAAACAGCAATACCCAGAGACATAGGTTTTGGGCAGGAAAATACAATTGCCATTGTAAATAACTGCAACGATGCAAATACCGCAGCAAAAATATGCACAGATTTGTCTTTGGGCGGATATAGCGATTGGTTTCTGCCCTCTGTACATGAACTCGAATTGTTGTACCATTATAAATATACGGTAGGCGGCTTTTCTGAAGCACTTTATTATAGTTCTTCCGAACGGGAGCACAATAACAAGTTTGAAGACGCAGCCACCATCGATTTCACTTCCAATCTGAGCAATCCACATAGACTCAAATTCATTGATAAATCCACCCCCGCACGAGTTAGGGCAATCCGTAAATTCTAAAATCCAAAGACTATGAACTATAAATCAACTTCCGTAATTGCTTTGATTTTTTTTATTTTTTCATTCAACAATTCAACTGCACAGCAAAATGAGTGTTTCGCAATTGGGGATGAATATCAAGGTGGAATTATCTTCTATATAGACCAAACGGGTGAACACGGCCTAATTGCCGCGCGAACAGATATTGAAACCAGGGCCGAGTCTTGGGGAGGCTATATGAATTTGAATCCAGTGGCACAAAACCCTGAAATAGGTTTTGGTGCTCAAAATACCTTCGCCATAATCGCCAATTGTAATGACCCGAACACAGGTGCAAAACTCTGTGACGAACTGGATTTAAACGGCTATAGTGATTGGTACCTGCCTTCAATAAATGAATTGGAACTGATATTCCTACATCGTAGTGTTATTGGTAACTTTATCTCTACTGAGTATGCAATGTATATGTCATCTACCGAATTTGAAATGGAATCCGATGCTTATTGGAGATGCTATTTTTACGATTTTAGCGACGTTCCTGCATTTAAGGGCAATAGGAAACTTTTAACTCAAAAAGACAACAGCGGACTGGTGCGGGCAATTAGATCCTTCTAAAAAACACATTAAACTCTTTTGAAAATAGAAAACCTAATAAAACAGTGTATAAAAAATGACCGAACAGCTCAAAACGAGTTGTTCCGTCGGTTCAAGGATACGCTATTCTTTATTTCTTTGAAATATTGCAGAAACAAAGTGGATGCAGAGGACAACCTTCATGATGCCTTTATTACTATTTTCCAAAATATAAAAACCTATAAAAACAAAGGATCCTTTGAAGGGTGGATGAAACGCATTACAATCTATAAGGCCATAGATAAGTATAAAAACAATTCCCCCATAAATATTGAAATAAAAGATGACATTCTAGAAGAACCTCTTACTATAGAGGAAGAAAAGAACCTTTCTTTGGACCAGCTCCTAAACTTAATTCAAGAATTGCCCGACCAATATAGGTTGGTTTTTAACCTATATCAGCTCGACGGATATTCCCATAAAGAAATTGCATCTCTTTTAAAAATTTCGGAAGGAACTTCAAAGTCCAATTACCATCGGGCCAAAATGATACTACAAGAGAAAGTAAAAATCCTGACCAAATCAAACCCATTAGAAAACCACAATCGATGCGAGATAAAAAAGACATAGGTTCATTTTTTGAAGATAAGCTGAAAGATGGAAAAAGAAGTCCCGACGAAAATCTTTGGGATAAAATAAACACGTCCCTAGAGAAAAACGAGCACAAGAAAAAGAGCCCGCTTCTCTATTGGTTGATGGGTCTTGGGGTTCTAATCTTAGCAGGATCATTCCTTTTTACAAATCTTTCAAGAGGCATTAAACAAGATTCGGAAATTCCCAATATCCATAGTTCTCTTGAAATGCCCGTTTCGAATTTGGAAGAAACATCAAACATAATTGAAGCCAAGGATTCTACCGTACATTCTTTAGCAAACCCGGAGACATCAAAGAAAAAAGAACTTGTGGAAATTCCAGATATGGAGACTGTAAAAAAAGAGATTCCACAAAGAGCTAAGGAAATAGTTGCGGAAGCCAAAAACAAAAAATCATCAGCAAAAAGCGCTAACATGGATGAAACTTTTAATGTTACCACAAAGTACTATTACTACAATAGTGATGACGGAAAGGAAATAGTAACTGCCAATAAAAGTTTGATCGACAGCTTATTAATGGACCAGAATAAAAATATAGATTCTATTCCTTCTTTTATGCGAGATTCCCAAATGGGGCAGTAATTCGAGAAACTAATACAAATAAATCACAAAAAATATTGAACACTTGTAACTTTTAGAGTTTTCCTACGTATAACCAAATACACAGTTTAACCATAATACTCAGGACAAACCCTAAATGAGACAACTCAAAATTACTAAGCAGGTTACCAATCGGGAAACTGCATCATTGGACAAATATCTACAGGAAATTGGTAAAGTTGACTTAATCACCGCAGACGAGGAAGTAGAATTGGCCCAGCGAATCAAAGCTGGTGATCATCTTGCTTTGGAAAAACTTACCAAGGCCAACTTACGTTTTGTGGTTTCAGTTTCCAAGCAATACCAAAACCAAGGCCTTACCCTTCCCGACTTGATAAATGAAGGAAATCTAGGTCTTATCAAAGCTGCTCAGCGATTTGATGAAACCCGTGGTTTCAAATTTATTTCCTATGCTGTTTGGTGGATCCGCCAATCCATTCTACAGGCACTGGCCGAGCAATCCCGAATCGTACGTTTGCCCTTGAATAAAATTGGGAGCATCAACAAAATCAATAAAATGTACGCCTATTTGGAGCAATCCAATGAACGCCCACCCACTGCCGAGGAAATTGCCAAGGAATTAGATATGACAATCAACGATGTCAAGGAATCCATGAAAAATTCCGGTCGTCATGTATCCATGGATGCACCGCTTATTGAGGGCGAGGATAGCAACCTATATGATGTATTGCGAAGTGGGGAATCTCCAAACCCAGACCGTCTTCTATTGCACGAATCCCTGCGCATCGAAATTGAACGTGCGCTGGAAACCTTAACACCACGTGAAGCAGACGTTATTAGATTATATTTTGGTCTTGGCGATCAAAACCCGATGACCTTGGAGGAAATTGGTGAAACCTTTGACCTTACGCGGGAACGCGTTCGCCAGATCAAGGAAAAGGCAATTCGAAGGTTGAAACATACCTCAAGAAGTAAAATATTAATGACCTATTTAGGTTAAGAAGTACAACCAATAAACCTCCGATCTTTTGGAGGTTTTTTTGTTTAAAGACGTTTGGCATAGACAAAAGGGAGTCGATCTAACTCCTTATTTTAGACTATCTTTGTACTCATTATGAACCGTACCATTTGCTATATAAGCAAGCACGCTCCAGCTTTAAATGATAAGGCTCAAGAAGATCTTTTTTCCTTTATATTAGAACACAACCCACCAAAGCATATTACAGGTATCCTCTTGTCCAACCAACAGTTTTTTCTTCAAGTTCTGGAAGGAAACAAAAATGTGCTTCAGGAGCTTTTTAATAGCATTATTAGGGACAAAAGACATTTTCAAATACTTACCGTTCTGGATCAATCGATAGAGAAACGCATTTTTGAAGACTATAGCGCAGGCTTTTCAATTTTAAAAACAAAGGAAGAGTTTTCCCGTTTGAATGAGTACCTGTCGCTTTATGATCACGATCAAAATTATCCCAAGAATATTAAAACCCTACTTGAACCCTTTTTAATTTAATTTTCGAATGAATAAACCTATTATTTCCCCTTCCCTCCTTGCTGCAGATTTCGGCAACCTTCAACGCGATATAGAAATGATTAACTCCAGTGAAGCAGATTGGTTTCACATTGATGTTATGGATGGGGTTTTTGTTCCAAACATTTCATATGGAATGCCCGTTATAAAAAGTATTGCAAAACACGCCAAGAAACCACTGGACGTGCATTTGATGATAATTGATCCCGACAGATATATAAAAACCTTCGCCGAACTGGGAGCCAACATCCTTTCGGTACATTATGAAGCCTGTATCCATCTTCATAGAACATTGCAGGCCATTAAAGATGAAGGGATGCAGGCAGGGGTTGCCATAAATCCACACACTAATGTTTTGTTATTGAAAGATATCATCAAAGACATAGATTTGGTTTGTATGATGAGCGTTAATCCTGGCTTCGGTGGTCAAAGTTTTATTGAGAATACTTATAAAAAAGTGAAGCAACTAAAGCAAATTATTGAGGCCAATGGCGCTTCCACCAAAATTGAGATTGACGGCGGTGTTACGGACAAAAACGCTAGGCAACTTATAGATGCCGGTGCAGACGTGCTGGTTGCGGGAAGTTATGTTTTTGGAGCTTCCAATCCAACACAGACCATCGCCGAACTCAAAAATATGTAAAACAAATCAGTGATGACCCAGGCAAACAACAGCGGGCTTTTAGATGTATTGATTATAGGCGCCGGCCCTATCGGCATTGCCTGTGCCTTGGAATGTAAAAAGAACAACTTGCAATATGTTGTGGTAGAAAAAGGGACTTTGGTGAATTCCATTTATAATTATCCTTTAAATATGACTTTTTTTTCGACTTCGGAAAAATTGGAAATAGGTGGAATTCCTTTTATCAGCAATAATCCTAAACCGCATAGGAACGAGGCTTTGGAATACTATCGTCGCGTGGCCACATCAAATCAACTTAAGATTCATCTTTATGAGCCAATCATTTCGGTTAAAAAAACCGGGGATGAATTCACAGTAATTTCCAACAAACAAAATTATCGGTCCAAGAATGTTATAATTGGCACTGGCTTTTATGACATTCCGAAACTTTTAAATGTTCCAGGGGAAAATCTGCCGAAAGTAAAACATTACTATAAAGAAGCACATCCATACATATTGCAGAATGTAATAGTGGTAGGAGCAAGCAATTCCGCTGTGGACGCTGCTTTGGAAATTTATAGAAAAGGCGGAAATGTAACCATGGTAGTCAGGGGCTCCGAAATTGGAGATAGAGTTAAATATTGGGTAAAACCCGATATTGAGAACAGGATAATGGAAGGCAGTATCCAAGCTTTTTTTAATTCACAGCTTGTAGAAATTCAAGAAAACGAAGTAGTAATTTATACGCCAGAAGGAGAAAAAACAATCCCGAACGATTTTGTAATTGCGCTAACGGGTTATCGTCCCGATTTCACATTTTTAAGGAATACGGGTGTGCAAATATCTGATGATGATCTAGAAATGCCCTATTACAACCCCAATACAATGGAAACCAACGTAGAAGGCCTCTATTTGGCAGGGGTTATTTGTGGGGGAATGGAAACCCATAAATGGTTTATTGAAAATTCACGTATCCACGCAGATATGATTGTAGCAGATATTCTAACTAAAATGAAATAGAAATTTTTCACTTTAGTTTGCAAAAACAATTCCGACGGATTTTGCGAACCAAGAGTCTAGGGCCACGAACCAAAAGACTGGAAATAAGAGATTAGAGATTATAGAAAAGAGAATTGTTAAGCGGCCAGGGCTATTATTTTAGTGGGATGAAATAATCCTGTCAGATGGCCAACCCGCATAGATAGACTATTTTATTCTGTTGAACTTTACTTCCTTTTAATAAAAAATCCCCAGCAAAAGGCTGGGGATTTTTATTACTCATTATTATTCTTCAATTAAAAATCGAAAGTATAATATTTATCCCAGAACAATCGTGTTTCGGGTGTATCACCACCAATTGCGGAAGCCGCTGCGTTATAATTAGTAGGATTCAGGGTTTGCTCATTTGCAGGATAGGTATATCTCACAGGGAAACCAGACTCTGCACTAGTTGGCTTTGTCAAAATTGGATAGTCCAATCTACGTACAGATAACCAAGATGCGAAGGTGCGGTTATAAAGAGCCAACCATGCTTGAGTACCGATCACCTCTTTCCATTTCGGTTCGGATGTGCTCATTCCCAAAGCACTATTATAATCTACTTCAGGCTTGGCTAGGTAATCATCAACCCCCTCAACACCCCAATAAGCAAAAGAAGCTTTTATCCCAGCATCATAATGACTTGCGGCGTCTCCACTCACATTGTAACCACCTCTGGCAGCGGCCTCAGCGAGTAAAAACTCAACTTCGATATAAGATAGAACAACACCAGGCTCAGTGGCTTCTTTTAATCTATCAGCAACGTGTGAACTATTTGCATATGGAGATGGCTTACCAATAGTTCCGCCAATATACTCACCATCAACAGTGGTAAAATAAGCAGCTCTTCTTGGATCTTCCAAATCATTCATAATATCAATGATGGTTTTACCAGCAACATAGTCATTACGTCCACTAAGAACCAAGTTGTCGTTCATAGGGTTGTTGTTTGGAGCGGCGGCTGAATAATGGTATACAGCAGTATCGTCATTACTGGTGAAAACTCCACCACTTATAGCCGAATTCACGGTAGAAACAGAAAGACCTGGATCAACGTCGGCCAATACCATCCCCATTCTCAATTTCAGAGAGTTTCCAAACATTTTCCAGCTATCAACATCTCCTCCGTAAAAATTATCAGTAGCCATACTTCCGTTTGAAGGATCTAATTTGCCTAGAGCATTGTCCAATCTTTGTAATAGATCTTTGTAAACAGTAAATGCATCGTCATACTTGGGCAGCAGATTGTCTATATCCAATGCTTCTGTATAAGGAATATCACCATAGGTTTCAACAAGATTACTATAGGCAAGAACTTCCATTATTTCTATAATGGCCAATTTATTATCATTGTCCGCCATAGTAATAGGATCATCATTGGCTTCTATAATTTGATGGGCTTCATCTAAATTTTTTAGAACATCCCTATACATTACACGCCAGTGGTTATCAGGAATCGCACGGGTTACTTGATCATAATTACTCTCGTCCGTATAGGTAGTTTCCTGCAGGTACTGTACCCATAGTCTACCGTTGTTCAAGTTTACGTTAGGAGTGGTAAATTGATCAGCAAGACGCTTCTGGGCACTTGCAAACAAACTTTCACCAGTCACCGCAGTAGGGTCCTTTATGTTTTGGTTCAGTTCTTCAAGATTGTCTGAACACGAAACGGCAAAAACGGCCGCTGTTAAAATTATTATCAGTTTCTTCATTTTTCTAAGTATTAAAATTGTGCTTTAATGTTAAACCCATAATCTTGGGTAGTAGGCAATGATCCCGTAACGTATCCCTGAAGGTTTCCTGATGTCAATCCTGCTTCTGGATCTGCATAAGGAATATCCTTGCTAATAATCCATAGGTTGGAACCAATTACACTAAACTGAAGACCGGTCATAAAAGTATTATCAAGAAGTCGTGAAGGCATAGTGTATGTAAGAGATACCTGACGCAACTTTACATAACTCGCATCATACACAAATTCTGAGTTTGGATAAGTAGCATAACCAAATGGACTTTCTACGTTGGCATCAATTCTTGTAGTATTGGGTGTGCCATCTGGATGAACTCCCTCGTTGATAAATCCACCACCTTGATCAAGTGGGTTTCTAACTGGGTTTCCTAGATCATTTATAAAAGCCGTGTTTGGATAAAGACCAGTGTTCTCACCATAATATTGGTCCAAAGAGAATAAACTTCCTCCTTTCTGCACATCAATCAAGAAATTAAGAGCCCAGTTTTGGTAAGTCAAAGTGTTTGAGAAACCACCAATCCAATCTGGGTTAACATCACCTATAATGTTATTGGATGTAGCAGTAGTGATGTAATATCCATCTTCATCTACCAAACGCTCTCCTTTGTTATTATAGGTATAGTCTGTTCCGTAGATTACACCATAAGGTTCTCCCTTAACAGCGTTAATGGAAACACCTCCCTGAAATCTACCCAACTGGATAGCCGCAACGCCATCTGGCAATTCCAAAACCTTACTATCGTTTTTAGAGAAATTTACGGTAAAATTCCAGCTAAAATCCGATGTTTTTACAGGCATCGCATTTAAAGAAACCTCAATACCTTTGTTTTCTATTTCCCCAGCGTTCAATAATTTTCCAGTATATCCTGTAGCCGCTGAAACTGGCGCGGTAACAATTTGATCAATAGAATTCGACTTATAGTAAGCTACGTCGAAACCAAATCTATTGTTTAAAAAGCGCATTTCAAGACCCGCCTCATAACTCTTGGTTCTTTCTGGCTTCAAATCAGGATTGTTAGCGGTAATTGGCACAGATGTCCCAACATCATTGTTGAAGTTGTATTTCTTATTGGACAACCTATCAAATGGCGCTCCGTTACCTACTTCAGCATAGTTCAATCTAAGTTTACCGAAAGATATTGCATCCACATCAACCAATTTGCTGAAAACAAAACTGGTAGAAACAGAAGGATAGTAAAAAGCACTTTCATCTTTTGGTAGTGTAGAGAAACGGTCTCTTCGAACCGTACCATCCAAATATACAGTATTGGCAAAACCAAATGAAGCACTGGCGTAAACACCATCCACTCCAATTTTTTCAGCTTGTTCTACTGGTTTGGGTAGCGCTTGTTTACTGTTTTGCAAAGAGTATAGTCCTGGGAAAATCAAACCACCATTTGTAGAAGAGGTAATGGAATTAAACTCATTTCTACGAATGTTGGATCCCAAAATACCTGCAAAACTGATACTTTCAGAAATATCGGTATTAAAATTGAACATCAAATCGTAGTTTGTCTCAGTTGCTCTGATATCTCTTCTTAAATAACCAGAATCTACGTTACCACGTGCAACACCGAACGGAGTACGAGTAGAACCTACGGCACGACGCTCTTCCTGATATTCATTATAAGTATCTGTTGACACTCTTCCTGTTACACTTACCCAGTCGGCAAGTTTGTAGTTTACATCAAAGTTTCCGATAAAACGACTTCTTCCATCATTTTGATAGTTTTCATATCGGGTCCAATATGGGTTATCCCAGAAAATAGGAGCGGCTCCCGGCTCAGAAGATCTTGGGTTCCAAGTAACGTTCCTTCCTGTCAAAAAGTAGATATCCCTTTGCTGATGGATGTCGGTGTTTACTTGCCACCATTGTTTCATGTTTCCTATTACGTTATCGTTGTAACCTGTAGAGTTACGGCCAATAGCCGTAGTGTTGATATAATTGGCAAATCCACCTACGGTTACCTTATCATTTACATCATAAGTCCCGCTAAAGATAAAATTGTGTCGATCCAACTGACTGTTTGGCATTAAACCTTTCTGGTCCAATTTGGTATAAGACATTCTATACGAACCATTTTCCAAACCATTTGAAACAGAGATGGAGTTTGTAAAAGTAAATGGAGTTTCAAAAAAGGTAATAGGACCGTTCTTTGCAGCAACCCAAGGCGTTTTTTGCAAATACGTTGGTGACGCAGGATCAAAAGATCCAGACATATATACCATCAAATTTGGATCAAACGGAGCACCATAAGAGGCATCCTCGGTATATGGATAAACCAAATCCGGAGTTCCGTCACCATTTACGTCATCATCAAAGAAATATAAATCCTCATTGACACCGTAAAAAGCACCGTAACCACCTCCGTAACCTTTTTGGTATTCGGCGAAGGTCTTTTTATCTACGAAACCTACTTGTGTATTGGAGTTTATTGTTACTCCCATACCTTTAGCCTTTTTACCTTTTTTAGTTGTGATAATGATCACCCCGTTGGCAGCTCTAGACCCATAAAGTGCAGATGCGGCCGCACCTTTAAGCACGTTAATAGATTCAATGTCATCTGGGTTGATATCCGCAGCAGCGTTACCGTAGTCATAATAGTTACCCGACGCCTGTCCTTGAGCGGAGGAGTTGGTATTTCGGTTACTGATCGGCACCCCATCCACAACAAACAAAGCTTGGTTATCCCCTGTCAAAGAAGTGTTCCCACGGATCACTACGTTGGTAGAACCACCAAAGTTGTTGTTACGTCTGATCTGCAGACCGGAAACCTTTCCAGAAAGGGCATTGGTAAAGTTGCCACTTTTAACAGCAGCGATATCTTCACCTTCCACTTCTTGGGTAGAGTATCCAAGAGATTGTTTTTCCCTAGATACACCAAGAGCGGTAACAACCACCTCCTGTAGTTGAGATCCTGCTTGCATACTCACGTTGATGGTATTGGAAGAACCAACCGTGACTTCTTGTGATTCAAAACCCACATAACTATAAACAAGTGTTTGACCCACGCTGGCATTGATCATATAATTACCATCAAAATCAGATTGCGTTCCAGTTGTTGTTCCTTTTATAATTATGTTCACTCCGGGGAGCGGCAAACCTGTGTCATCAGTCACCGACCCGGAAATCGCTTTTTCTTGTGCAAACCCGAGCTGCACAATGAACACTAGCAAAAGTGTTAAAATTCCATTAAACTTTGTTTTCATTTTTTTGTTTGTTTGAATTAGCACCTCAAATTTGACGATAAAATGTTACAATTCCAATTTTTATAGGCAGTAGATTAAGGTTGACTACCAATAGAAGGAAATGAAAAAAGAAAAATACACACCCTATTTTACGCCCGTTATCCTCTCAACGCCTTGATTTTGTAGTAGTTCTTAAATACTTGGATCCCTTAAAAACCTTTTGACGCAGCTATAAAAAAAAATTAATTTTTTCAACATCTTATAAACATTTCGAGGGATTATGAAGGTTTCACATCATTTCCAAGCTTTTTAGGGCACCCCAATGGTTCACCATAAAGGATATTATATCGTTAAAGAATTAACCATTTACAAATATTCCTTCTGTTAAAAGAGCATTTAAAATGCTATTTTGAAGAAGAGTCCCCTTTGAAAATTTGGGCGGTGCTTTTAAAAAGAATATTAAAAGTGGTCAGACTTCCATAACATCTGGTAATATATTGCTGCAGATCAACCTTATCCTGATCTGCTAAGTCTTTACTGGAATTAATTTTTTGTTCCATTACCCTTAACCGATCCCGGAGCATTACAATTTTATGGAAAAAAGTATCTATCGGAATTTCCTTTGTACTGAGATTTTTATCTGCGGGCTGTAAAACGATAGTTCCCCCTTTCCATTTGTCCGCAATGGGCACTATCTCACTGATCCCATTCCATTTTTTTAGTATATCACGCAGACTTTTCTCTACATCATAAAAACTTACCGAATCCACTTCATCCTCAGATGCCTCAATAATTTGAAATTCCTCATCTATGGATATCGTTTCCAAACCGTTTTCAATAAAGGTAACCCAGTACATTTTTGATGTTACGTTTGTCACAACTCCCTTACCGTATTGAGGGTGATTTATTCTTGAGCCTATTCCTAATATTTGTTTCATTATTCTGGTTTTTTTGGGAGATAAAAATAAGGAAACATCAATTAATAAAAGTACCAATGCACAGAATGGATGGGCTATTTAAAATTTAATCGCTCCAATTTATTAAGGCGCGCACACTTAATTCCCTTTCTGTTAAAAGAAAAATTTTATTCAGATCGGAACAAAACAAAAAAACCATCCCTATTCTAAAATTGGGATGGTTTATTAAACCTCTAAGTTTTACGGAAACCTACTTCTTTTTTGGGGAAGCAGAGGGAGACTTTTTAGTGTCCTGTTTTTTCGGGCTAGCTTTTGAAGGTTCCGATTTTTTGGTTTGCTTTTCTGGTGCCATAACAATTATGTTTTTGAATTAGTATTATAAAGATAAAAGGGAGTTTGCCCAAATTGTTCCTTCTTTATAGAAGATTTAACACCAATTATCTAAGTTAGAAAAGCTTCGCACTCGCGCGCGCAATTCCTACAGGCCACGGCACAATCCTGACAGTGCTGCGCATCGTGCTTTTCACATTCTTCGGCGCACATATTACATACCCTGATACAATATTTGACCATATCCCTTTCCTCGTAAAAGTTAACCGCCAATATTTGACTTAAAGTGCTGCAAACCTCGGCACATACACGATCCAAGCGGATGCATTTTACCATCATTTTTACATCGTCTTCGTCCAAACAGGCGTCTGCACAGTAATTACAATGATTGATACAATTTCCAATAGCGTGAATTAATTTCTCGTGTCTCATAATTTCATTATTTTGACAATCAAGTTATTAATTCTATATTTTTTCGGGTATTAAAGAAATTATAAAAATATATTATCAATGATCTCCCTCCTTATGATCATCCACTACTTTTGGATCCCGATATTTGCAGCATTCGTCTATACTGTTATACACTTCATCCTTTGCCATTACATCCTTTGTATCGTGCCCACTATCGGCCACGTTCTGCTGAATTTTCAATAAATCGGTTTTTTTTTCATTATAAATAACACTGAGCTCATGTGTTTTAACATTCCAATCGGCAGATTTCACTCCCTTGGACTGAATAGCGGCCTTTTCAATCCTTTCCTTACACATGCCACAAACCCCATCAACTTCCACGCTGGCTCGGGCATTTTTATTTTGCGCGAGACCAGGAAGCCCCATGAGTACAAGTCCAACAACAACAAATAGTTTTTTCATATTCAATAATTTTAATGATTAAGGATAATAATTTATTAGTTCATTCGGTATCGCAGTCCAGCATAATACGAACTGCCAAAAATAGGCCCATAAATATAAGTGGTATCAAAATTTACTCCAAAGGGATTGTCACTTCCTATAATGGGATTGTTCTGCTTTACATTGGTTATATTTTCACCTCCAACGTACATTTCAAAATTAGAGGAAAACACTTTGGTAACCTGGGCATTTAAGGTAGAAACAGTGGACGAAAACTGGGATAATCCAATGGTTTGCAAATAACTCTCCGTGGATGAAAATCTTTGTTTTCCCAAATAATTATAGGTGGCATCAAATTTCCAATTCCCTCCTTTTTCCGAAAGATGTGTTTCATAGGAAATATTTGCAAAAAAACGATGATCTGGGTTTAATGGATTCTGTTTTTTCCCTTCTTTATAGGATGTTACAACGTCATAATATTTATATGCCAATCGCAAATCAAAATGTTGGAATACATTATAGTTAAACTCCGTCTGGAAACTATTGGAATAACTTTCACCTTCCAAATTATAGAAATTTACCTCAAATGGATTTTCCCAATCCACTACAATTTGGTTTACAAAATCGGTTCTATAAAAATCGAACGCAATATCGGCCTTACGATTTAAAATATTGAATCCTTGAGTATAGGAAATTCCATAATTCCAAGCGATTTCAGGATCCAGGCCATAAATTTTACCACCCGTATTCAAAATTTTGATATTTCGTGATGATGCAAACAGCTTTTGGTTTTCGGCAAAGATATTCGCACTACGCTTCCCCCTTCCAGCAGAAATCCGAAAAGCGGATTTTTCCCAGGGTGTATAACGCAAATGAAGTCTTGGAGTTAAAAACGCTCCCAAGGTATTATGGATATCACCCCTAATTCCAGCGCTAAAATTTAAATCACCCATATTGTCAAAATTGTACTCAAAAAAAGCACCTAGGGAATTTTCAATCCTATCATAGTTATCACTTAAAACAAGTTCTTTATATCCATCATAGGTGGCGTCAACTCCTGTCTTTATTTTATGACGGGAATCCCCAATAATGGAATTGTAAAGAAAATTGGCATACACACTGTTGTGCTGTATATTATAATCACGCAATCCAAAATAGGAATCTTGATTGTGATGACTATAAGCAAGTTGGACACCACCCGTTTGCCAAGGAAGATCAGTATTTACGAAACCAAATTTACCTGAAACATCAAAGTGACGGGTTTTGGTCTCACTTCCCCAAGCGTTTTCGGTTCCCCGATCCGTATCAAAGTTAAAGTCCGTTTGACCCGTGCGCTTTTCGTCATTTAAATAGCGGATGTTAAAAAATCCAACATACCCATTTTCCTGATCTGTATATTGCCAACGGTTCATAACATTCACTTGCTGCATCAAAGGCATGTCCAGGAAAGAATCATTGTCCTTATCAAACTCCGTTTCGCTCAGATTCCCGTGGATATAAAGGCCCGTGCTCCATCGATTGGTCACTTTTGTATTGAGATGGGTATTGACTTCCATCCTACCATTTCCCGCACCATAAAGATTTACGAAAAGACGGTCGTCCGTTAAAGGTTTTTGTAGCTCGGCATTAATTTGACCAGCAATGCTCTCATATCCATTTACCACACTCCCTGCACCCTTGGTTATTTGAATACTTTCCACCCAAGTCCCAGGAATAAAACTCAAACCATACGCTTGGGAAGCACCTCGAATACTTGGAACATTTTCGGTTGTTATTAAAATATATGGGCTATTAAGACCTAGCATTTTTATTTGCTTAGTGCCCGAAATTGCATCCGAGAAATTTACATCTATCGAAGGATTGGTTTCAAAACTTTCGGCCAAATTACAGCACGCCGCTTTTAACAATTCCGTGCTGCTTACGTTGATAACATTCCGTGACTCCAAAAATGAACGGGAAGAGGCCTTTTGACGAGCGGTTACGGTTACTTCCTCAAGATCGGAGGTGGAAACTAGCGAGTGATTTATTTTTCGAGGTGAATTTACTGTTATGGTATCGGTTCGATAACCGACAAAACTGATAACCAGTTTCTTAAATTCCGGCTTATAGGCGATTTCAAAATCGCCATCAAAGTCGGTAATTGCTCCTATCGAAGAATTCAGCCAATACACGTTGGCACCACCTAATGGAGTTTCCCTTTTATCGATTTTCTCCGTGATTTTTCCCGTTATTTTTTCCTGGGCTGCTATGCCTATCGGAAGCAGGAAAAATAGGCAGAAAGTTTTTATGTTGAATTTAATTGCCATTGTATTCATTTTTTTTGATATAAGATGATAAGTCTTTAGAATTTAAGAGTTCATTTCTTTATGTATCCCCGTTTTTTAAATTTCCGCACTTTTCAATCTCAAGGCATTGGCAATCACCGATACCGAGCTAAAGCTCATGGCCAAGGCCGCTATCATCGGTGACAATAGAATTCCAAAAAACGGAAACAACACACCGGCGGCAATTGGTACGCCAAGAACGTTGTATATGAGAGCAAAAAAAAGATTTTGCTTTATGTTTCCCATTACTTTTTCACTTAAGTGAAAAGCTTTTACAATCCCATGAAGATCCCCTTTTACCAAGGTAATTCCCGCGCTTTGTATTGCTACGTCCGTTCCTGTGCCCATGGCAATTCCCACATCACTTTGGGCAAGAGCGGGTGCATCATTAATACCATCCCCAGCCATTGCTACTTTTTTACCTTCGGCTTGAAGTTTTTTTACCACCTCCAGTTTATCCTGAGGCAATACGTCTGCTTTAAATTCGGAAAGATTCAATTCCGAAGCTACTGCTTTGGCTGTATCGTGATTATCGCCGGTAAGCATTATCACCTTAATACCTTTTTCCGTTAGTTCCTTAATAGCTTGTTTACTGTTCGCCTTAATTTTATCTGAAATCACCACATAGCCTGAAACTTTTCCATCGACTGCAAGCATAGGAACCGTTTTGCCCTGTTGTTGCTGTTCCGAAATCTCCTTCTTCAACCCCTCATCAAGGGAAGCATTCGCTTCTTCCATCATCCTTTCATTGCCCAGGGCAATCTTCTTTCCGTCGATGATTCCCGTAACACCTTTTCCAGTCACCGAATTAAAATCAGAAGTGTTCAGGAATTCCGTTTTTCTTTCTTTGGCAAATTTCACTGTGGCATCTGCAAGGGGATGTTCGCTCAAATTATTTAAGGAACTTATATATTGAAGGATTTCCTCCTCGGAAAAACCTTTAGCCATACCCACTTTTTCTACTGATGGCTTGCCTTCCGTAATTGTACCCGTTTTATCGATTATCAATACCTCTACTTTGCCCAAGGTTTCGAGAGATTCCGCGTTTTTTATCAGGACACCGTGTTTTGCACCCATCCCTACCCCAACCATTACGGACATGGGAGTGGCAAGTCCAAGGGCGCAAGGACAGGCAATAATCAATACGGCTATGGCATTAATGAGGGCGTAAACATAGGATGGCTCAGGTCCGAAAATGGCCCATATAACAAAAGTTATTACCGATGTAATCACAACAATGGGGACAAACCATCCGGAAATTTTATCAGCAAGCTTTTGGATGGGCGCGCGGCTTCTACTGGCATTGTGGACCATTTCAATAATCTGTGAGAGCAAGGTATCCCTTCCTATCTTTTCGGCCTTCATCACGAAAGTCTGTTTTCCGTTGATTGTTCCGGCACTCACTTTATCTCCTTGCTCTTTCTCTACAGGGACGGGTTCCCCTGTAATCATAGATTCGTCCACAGAACTCCCTCCTTCCTCTATACTGCCATCCACGGGAATTTTTTCCCCTGGCTTAACCCGAAGCAAATCTCCAATCTGTATTTGATCTAAAGGAATAACTTCTTCTGTACCATCAGAAATTCGTACTGCTTTGTTGGGAGCCAATTTTAAAAGCTCCTTTACTGCCGAATTGGTTTTGTTGTGCGCACGGGCTTCCAAAACCTGTCCCATCAATACCAAAGTCAAAATAACAGTGGCAGATTCAAAATAAACATGGACCGTTCCCGAATCCGTCAAAAACTGTTCTGGAAATAAATCAGGAAATAATAATCCAAAAACGCTAAAGACCCAAGCTACACCGGCACCAATGCCAATAAGGGTAAACATATTGAGGTTCCAAGTTTTGATGGAGCGATAAGCGCGCTCAAAAAACATCCAAGTACCATAAAACACTACAGGCAATGAAAGGACAAATTGCACCCAATTCCAGGCTTCCAATGACATCAACCTATAAAGGGGATTATTGGGAACCATATCCGACATTTCAATTAGGAATATTGGCAGGGTAAATGCCAAAGAGATCCAAAACTTCTTCAGCAGTCCTTTATAAGTTTTGGTTTCTTCCGAATCGGCTTCCATAGGCACAAGATCCATCCCACATTTGGGGCAAGATCCCGGCTCATCGCTTACTACTTCCGGATGCATGGGACAGGTATATTGGGCAGTTGGTTTATGCAAATCCACTTCTTTCACCAAATCCATCCCACAAACCGGACAATCCCCCGGTTTATCATAAGTTTTGTCCCCTTCGCAGCGCATGGGGCAATAATAGGTTCCAGGCCCGGAATTCATTTTTTGTGAAGCTTTCTTTCTGTCCTGATATTCCTTCTCAGCCTTTCTATCCTCTAATTCCGAGATATCATAGCCGCCACCGTCCTGGCTTAAGGCTTCCTTCAATTTTGCTAAGGAAACATCGGGTTCCGAATCAATTACCGCTTCACATCTTTCCAAGTCCACACTTGCATTTGTAACTCCTTTTACCGATCCCAAAACTTTTTCCACATGCGATCTACAACCGTTACAAGTCATTCCGTAAACCCGATAAGTCTTTCCTTTGGCTTTGGAACTGGTGGGTTCAGACATTATAGCTGCTTCCGCAGCTGATGTTTGTGATATCCTATATCGGCCACCATCTTTTGCGAGAGCTTCCTGTAAAATATTCAATGGGATTTTGGTTTCCGATTCGATAGTTGCCTGTGACTTTTCTAGATCCACCGAAGCATTAGTTACGTTTTCTACAGAATTCAAAATATTCTCCACGTGGCCTCTACAACCATTACACGTCATTCCATGTACTTTATAGGTATAATTAAAGGAGGGTTCTTTTTGTGTATTGAAAGGCATTTCCTCTACTTCCCTTTCGGAAATTTCGTACCTATTGCCGTCAATATCAAAAAATTCCTGAAACACGCGAAAAGGAATAAATTTTTCCATTTCAACGATAGCCTCTGATTTTTGGAGATCTACGGTGGCATTGGAAACGCCCTCTATTGATTTCAATATTTGTTCTACATGGCTGCGGCATCCATTGCACGTCATTCCATTAATTGTATATATTTTTTTCATGTTGATTATCATTTTAATGGAAATTTCCCCAATTTAAATATGCTCAGTGGAATTGTCAAAAACCCTATCCACCTTTTAGAATACAAAATATAGTTTTAGGAAATTTCAAAAGTGAGTTGGACAATACGTTACACAAGGTGTGTTTGTTTCATAAGGACAGGTTGTCTTCATGAAAAGAGTCCACGGTTAAATGGTTAACCGTAATTAGAGAAAAATCAAATTAGGAAGATATCGTACAGAATATTTAAATCCCGTTCGATCGGTGGCGGATTATACTCCGCGAAGAAAATATTTTTACCGGAAACTATTTCTATCTCATTTAATAGAAATATGGATACATAGGAAGCAATAAAAAACTGTTGAAAGCTTACATCAAAAGAAGCCTTTGCAAAATTTTCGTCAGTTTGTATTTTGATGAAGTGATTTTGGCAACACGGATCAACCACGTGCTCTGCGTCCAAATCACAGGAAATATCCTCTCCTTCACCCATTCCACAGGAAAGATCCTTTTCACCCAGCGTAATTTGGGACAACATTTCCGTTCCATGACAAAGATGTTTCGCATATGCTATCCCCGTACTGCTTGTAAGCAGTAATAAGGAGAGTAATATGGAAATTGTCTTTTGCATCTTATCTCAAAAATAAGCTTTTTTATCTAGCGGATATTATTCAAACTCAAATTCTACTCGGCCGCATTTAAGCATTTTATCCCCAAAATATGGGTTAAGAATATTTTTACCACTGCTTATCCAGTAAGCTCCTCTATTGTTAAAAGCCATAGGACAATATTGTTTGTACAATTTGCCAGATTCCAGTGCGCCTTCCACGATTTTCTCCATTCCCCCGCTCAAATATTCAAAATTTTGACGTTGAAAAGCGATATCATCGGAATTGGCAATTTCCGTATTGGCCTTTTGGACTACTTCATCTGCAGAAATTGCCTCGAGCAAAGGCGATAATTCCTTAGCTTCCTTGGCAGCAGCCTTGGCATCTGTATTGATAAGAGCATTTTCAACTTTTAGATATTGATTGAATACCGCCTCTTTTTTTGAATCCTTAAATACAGCTTCCGATTTGGCCACCTCATACGTTTTCTGCGAATCGGGAGTATTATCAACCGTAACTACCTCCAAAGAATCAGGGTTTTTATTGTCCTTGCAGGAAAAAAGGGTTAGGCCGAATAAAGCGATAAGTAGAAGTGATGCATTTTTCATTTTTATGAACTGTTTTGAATAGCAAATATACTAAAATTCAACCGGATTTTCTTTTATGAAAATAAAACGAAGGCAGGAGTAAAAGCAGGAATATCGGCTGAATCAAAAAACGGCGCACATAAAATAAAATTAGCATATAATGATTATCCTTAAAAAAATGCACAAGGAAAAGAAAAGTGATTAAGAATAAAACCAACAGACCCAAATAAAGAATAATAGACAGCTTAAGGACATCCGTATCCAAAAAAACCAACCAAAGAATAGCCAGGGAAAAAAGTGCATTCAAGAAATATCGAAAAACAATTCCCAGGGTTAAAGAAATAACGTCCATTGCTGGTAAGGGCAGGATTTTATAATCAGCCTTAAAAAAGTCCAAAAGCGGATCGTAAAATAGTCGGTCCTCAAAAGTGCGGATTAGAAGAAGCATAACACAACAGATGAGCACACCTATTATCCGAAACCCGATTTTCATTTTGCAGATTTAGTGTCCAACATTTTTACCCAAACAATCCAAAGGATAAAAACCATCCCATAAATAATCGCAGGGAAGAGAACAGCGTGCAAAACATCCTGATAACCCGGATATTTTCCTAGAGCGATTACCAAAAAAACTATCCGAAGTACATTGACTACATAAATAAGCACGGCACCTGCCAAAAGAAACAACACCGTTTTTTTGAAACCTTCCGCAAAAGAAATTATAAACGAGATGAATAAAATAATCACACTTACTGCATTGCAACCTTCAACAATATTTACGGCATATTTATTCTGGATAATCAAAAACATTCCTTTGCGGACCGTATTGGCTTCCAGAACGGGATTATATCCCAAGGCATCCAATACTGTTGCGCATTGCCGGGCCACCAAATTCGTTACATAGTCTGGATGGTACCCACTGCTAACCGAAAGCTTCAAATAAAAAGCATAGGCAGCACTTAAAAGAAGATATGTGCCCAAAAAAAGCAAAATAAACTTTATGACAGACTTGTATTTTTGGAATAATTCTTTCAAGAATGGGAAATTATTTTTAACAAATATACAGTATTTCGCATAGGACCTTATTGCTCGTTTTGAAATACCTTTGGGTCCAAATCTAAGAAAAAAATTATGCCTTTTGCCTCTCTTAAACCTAAGATTACTACCATTCTTGCCAATAGCAATGAAACCGTGGAAAACAGATTAAAAGAAGTTTGTGAATTGCTGCAATCAGCAATTGGTTATTACGATTGGGTAGGCTTCTATTTTGCAAATCCAGCCGAGAGAACCTTACACCTTGAGGCTTTTGCGGGCGAACCAACAGATCATACAGTTATCCCTTTTGGAAAAGGGATCTGTGGGCAGGTTGCCTTATCCAATTCCAATTTTGTGGTGCCTGACGTGAGCGCACAGGACAACTATATTTCCTGTAGCATGAATGTAAAGTCCGAAATTGTTATTCCCCTATTTAAAAACGGAGAAAACATTGGGCAAATAGACATCGATTCACATATAGCCGACCCTTTTTCCGAAGAGGATGAAATTTTTTTGGAATGGGTAAATAAAAAAGTTTCCGAAATCCTGTAATCCTTTTTTCAATTCAGAATTCTGAAATCTGAATTCTGAATTAACTACATACCTGTCCGGATTGCTTCCACTGGATCCAATCTTGAAGCAGTAATAGCTGGCAGGATTCCCGAAATAAGTCCTATTACGGCAGATATTGCTGTTCCGATAAACATATTCCAAGGCGAAAGCACAAATTGAAAATCACCCGTGAACTGTGATACAATTATCGAGGCAATAAAAACCAAAAACAGCCCGATTAATCCTCCTATCACGGAAAGTATAACGGCTTCAAACAGAAATTGAAGAAGTATAAATTTATTTTTAGCCCCAAGCGATTTTTGGATTCCAATAAGATTGGTGCGCTCCTTTACACTTACAAACATGATATTCGCAATGCCGAAACCTCCAACCAAAAGCGAAAAACCGCTTATAATGAGTCCGATTATATTCATGCTGCGAGTAATGTTATCGATAAATTCAGTAAGACCCTTCATTTGATTCACAAAGAAATTACTGATCTCATTTGGTCTTAAGCCCCTCTTTATTCGAAGTTGCTGTGTCAAAACTGCTTTAAATTCGGCATCGTCCACGCCTTTTTTGGGCATAATTATTATCTGTCCAAAATTGCTTTTGTTTTTGTCCCCATAAATCCGCCTCACCACGTTCACTGGCAGAAATACGGCTGTATCCTTGGAATTCCCAAACAGCCCAGCGCCTTCTTTTTTCAAAATCCCGATCACCGAAAATTTTTGTCCATATATTCTCACCTTCTTTCCCATGGCATTTTGCGGACTTCCAAATAACTTATTGGCAATCTCATATCCTAGAACCACCACCAAACTCCCGCTATTGGATTCCGAAGCATTAAAAAATCTACCTTCATCCAATTTCAATGCTTCAATATTATAATAACTATCGGTAACGGCACCTACAGAAACATTATCCACTTGATTATCTTCATATTTTACCGTCTCCGCTGGAACATTAATGGAAAAAGAAGCATACAGTAGATTGGGGGTGTATCGCTCCAAATATTGGTATTCGTCATAAGTAACATCGGGAAATTGCTGCCACTTCCATTGGGGTATATCAGTAGGTCCAAAATTAACACGCATTATGATGATGGTGCTGTTATCCAGTCCGCTGATGGAGCCTTCAACTTCTTTCTTTAAAGAATCTACCGCAGCCAAAACGGCAATGATCGAAAAAATTCCTATTGTAACTCCTACTAACGAAAGAAAGGTCCGTAGTTTATTGTTGGTGAGCGCATTGATTGCGAAATTGAAACTCTCGGCTAAAACCCTTAGATAAATCAGCATTTATACCATTTTCCTGTTAAATCCACCGCAATTTCCCGAATAGAATAAAACTATTTGAAATATTTGAACGGTTAATAAAAGTAAGACGTTTTCTCCCTTCATTCGTTACAAATTTACTAATCAATTATGTACTTTTGCATCTTTCCAAAAAATGACATCCAATACTGTTTAAAATGAGCAATTCGAAAAAAATCACTTCGGCCCTAATATCCGTTTTTAGCAAAGAAGGACTTGCCCCAATCGTACAAAAATTGAACGAGCAAGGCGTAAAGATATATTCAACCGGAGGAACAGAAAAATTCATAAACGACCTAGGAGTTCAAGTGATTGCCGTAGAGGACCTTACCGATTATCCATCCATATTGGGCGGGAGGGTAAAAACCCTGCACCCAAAAGTTTTTGGAGGCATTCTTAATAGACAGGATAACTCTGGAGATGTCGCCGAAATGGCCCAATATAACATCCCTCAGATTGATGTGGTTATTGTAGATCTTTATCCCTTTGAAAAAACCGTAGCATCCGGTGCTTCCCAAGCAGATATAATTGAAAAGATAGATATTGGAGGCATTTCTCTAATCCGCGCGGCTGCAAAAAACTTTAAGGATACCATCTGCGTTTCATCAGTTGATGATTATGCTGAATTTTTAAGAATTATATCCGAAAACGACGGAATGGTTTCGTTGGAAGATCGCAAACGCTTTGCGGCTAAATCCTTTCACGTTTCATCGCATTACGATAGCGCAATTTTCAATTATTTTAATTCCACAGAAAACCTTCCTTCCTATAAATTGAGTTTGGACAAAGGACAAACCTTAAGATATGGTGAAAACCCCCATCAAAATGGCTTTTTCTATGGAGATTTTGATGCCATTTTCGACAAACTTCACGGTAAGGAATTGAGCTACAACAACCTTTTGGATGTGGATGCAGCAGTAAATCTAATGCAAGAGTTTAAGGGAGAGGCACCAACTTTTGCAATCCTAAAACATAACAATGCCTGCGGTGTTGCCCAACGCGATACTGTCGAGGAAGCTTATATGGCAGCTTTGGCAGGAGATCCGGTTTCGGCATTTGGAGGAATCTTGATTTCGAACACCGAAATCGACCAGGCCACGGCTAAAGAAATACATCATCTTTTTTGTGAAGTGGTAATTGCACCTTCGTTTTCTGCAAATGCCCTTACAATCCTTTCCGAGAAAAAGAACCGAATTTTATTAAAACAAAAAGAAACTGCGCTTCCTTCCACCACAGTTAGAACCTGTTTAAACGGAATTCTTGTCCAGGATAAAGACAATGTAACCGACAACGAAGGAATTTTAACGCAGGCTACAAACAATAAACCAAGCATCGCCGAGTTAGAAGACTTGTTGTTTGCCTCCAAAATTTGCAAGCATACCAAAAGCAATACAATTGTTTTGGTTAAGGGAAGACAACTTTTTGCCAGCGGGACAGGGCAGACCAGTCGGGTTGATGCACTGCGACAGGCCATTGATAAAGCCAAATCTTTTGAATTTGACTTAGAGGGTGCAGTGATGGCAAGCGATGCATTTTTCCCATTTCCCGATTGCGTAGAAATAGCACATAACGCTGGAATAACGGCCGTTATCCAGCCTGGAGGTTCCATTAAAGATGAATTGAGCATCAACTATTGCAATGCTCACGAAATGGCCATGGTATTTACAGGCACCCGACATTTCAAGCACTAAAAATTGTTACATTTGTTAAAATTTAAAGCCTTAACCTTCAACACCTCGAATACTTATATATGGGATTTTTTGACTTCCTCACTGAAGAAATAGCCATTGACCTTGGTACCGCGAATACACTTATTATCCATAATGATAAAGTTGTTGTGGACGCACCATCCATTGTTGCGCGCGATCGTACCACGGGTAAAATAATTGCTGTTGGCCGTGAGGCTGCAATGATGCAAGGAAAAACCCACGAGAACATTAAAACCATTCGTCCTTTAAAAGATGGGGTAATCGCCGACTTTGATGCCAGCGAGAAGATGATAAATATGTTTATCAGTGACATCCCCGCTCTAAAGAAGAAATGGCTAAAACCCTCTTTACGAATGGTTGTCTGTATTCCCAGTGGGATTACCGAGGTGGAAATGAGAGCGGTAAAGGAAAGTGCCGAACGTGTAAATGCCAAAGAAGTTTATTTGATCCATGAACCCATGGCAGCGGCCATAGGTATTGGGGTGGATATTATGCAACCAAAGGGAAACATGATCGTGGATATAGGAGGAGGAACCACGGAAATTGCCGTTATCGCCCTTGGAGGGATTGTTTGTGACAAATCGGTCAAAATAGCCGGTGACGTTTTTACCAATGACATTGTATATTATATGCGAACCCAGCATAACCTTTACGTGGGCGAAAGGACGGCAGAAAAAATCAAAATCCAAATAGGGGCCGCAACAGAGGATTTGGAAACCCCACCGGATGAAATGGACGTTCAAGGTCGAGATCTTCTTACCGGAAAACCCAAACAAGTGCAGACGTCTTATCGCGAAATTGCCAAAGCACTGGACAAATCCATCCTTAGAATTGAGGATGCGGTTATGGAAACACTATCCCAAACCCCACCTGAACTTGCTGCCGATATATACAACACCGGAATTTATTTGGCAGGGGGCGGATCTATGCTTCGCGGGTTGGATAAAAGACTTTCCCTAAAAACAGACCTTCCCGTTTACATTGCCGAAGATCCACTTCGTGCCGTTGTGAGAGGAACAGGTATTTGTTTAAAAAACCTGGCTAAGTTCAAAAGTGTGCTGATAAAATAACCGCAACACCTTTAACTGATCAAAACAAATTCCGAATAGGATATAAGGGGCATAATTTTTAGTAATTGCCATTCAAAATGACAGAAATATTTCGTGGTTTTTCCCGCGTCCCCAAAAACCCAGAATAAGCTCGAACGGCGATGCAGCAGATTATTTACTTTTTTATCAGAAACAAAAACTTTATGCTCTTCGCCGCATTGTTTATTGTTTCTGTCCTGCTAACCATCCAAACGCACAATTATCACAATCAAAAATTCATCAGTTCGGCGAATTATATAACGGGAGGAATTTTTAAGCTCAAGAACAACTTAACAGACTATTTCTTTTTGGGAACAGCCAATGAAAAGTTGCTGGAGGAGAATTTAATTCTCCGCCAAAAACTGGAAGATTATAGAGATCTTTTTACAGCTCCCCCACTGGATACTGCAGGAATTCCCAAATTTGAATATCTCTCCGCAACTGTTATTAATAACAACTTTTCCAAGACCAAAAATCAAATTACTTTGGACAAGGGTAGTAACGCCGGCCTTAAAATGGACATGGGGGTAGTTTCGACCAATGGTCTTGTAGGTATTGTGAGTGATATTTCAAAGCGATATGCCACGGTGCAATCCATTTTAAATACCAAGAGCAGAATTAATGCGAAACTGAAAAAATCCAATCATTTCGGAACCTTAATATGGAACACGGATGATCCCAATATTGTCCAACTTATTGATATCCCGAGATTGGCCAAAATAGAAAAAGGTGATACTATAATTACCGGCGGAAGGTCAACAATATTTCCGGAAGGAATTCTAATAGGAACGGTGATAGATTTTCGGTCAGACAAAGACGACAACTATTATTATGTCAACGTGAAATTATTTAACGATATGACAAGCCTGCAATATGTTTATCTAATCGAAAACAATGAAGCGGAAGAGATATTGAACCTGGAAAAAGGAGTGGAAGATGCAAACTAAGGAAATCCTCATCAATTGTGTCCGCTTTGTGGTTCTGGTATTTCTTCAAGTGTTTTTATTGAATAATATCAATCTTGCTGGGTACATAAATCCGTATGTATATATCCTTTTTATTCTACTGTATCCATCCAATGGAAACCAGCTGCTATTGATATTTTTGAGTTTTTTACTTGGACTTAGCGTAGATATCTTCGAAGATTCGGGAGGCGTGCATGCAGCCGCTTGCGTATTTGTAGCGTATATCCGACCCATAATCCTAAAATACGCTTTTGGCATAAGTTATGAGTATAATATTGTAAAGCTTGAAAAGTCCCCAGCGGGTGAAAGATTGGTATACGTGGCTTCCATTATATTCTTTCATAATTTAATAATGTTTGCACTGGAAATATTTAGTTTTGAACATATAATGTTACTGCTAAAATCTACACTTTTTTCGGGGTTGTTCACGCTCATTTTGATTTTGGGAAGTTTAATTCTATTTTCTAAAAAAGAAGTATGAGAAAACTGGTATTGTTAGCATTGGTTCTTTGCAGTGGCGCTATTTTTGCCGCTCGGCTTTTCTATTTGCAGGTGTTTGACGGGGCATCGGATTCATTGGACCAAAACAATGCGATCAAGATAATGTATGATTACCCACAACGTGGTTACATGTTTGACCGAAATGATAAGCTTTTGGTTTCCAATCAACCCTCGTATGATGTCATGGTAATTCCAAGGGACGTAAAACCATTGGATACATTGGAATTCTGCGGACTACTAAAAATCACTAAGGACGAATTTAAGGATATTTTACACAAGGCCACGGTGTATTCGCCCAGGCTTCCATCGGTGGTACTGCCCCAATTGAATAAAGCCGATTACGCCTCGCTTTCAGAAAAGATGTACAAATACAAAGGATTTTATATCCAGCGTCGTTCCCTTCGTGAATACCAGGTTAACCATTCGGCAAACGTGATGGGATACATTGCAGAAGTTAACAATGCCATTATTGAAAAAAATCCCTACTATCAAATGGGGGAACTTATTGGTACCGCAGGAGTGGAAAAGGAATATGAAGATGTTCTGCGCGGAACCAAAGGTGTAAAATATATTCAAAAAGATCGGTTCAACCGGGATCTGGGACCTTATAAGGATGGAATCTATGATACCTTACCTATTCGGGGAAATGATATTCAGCTCACTATAGATGCTACTTTGCAGGAGTATGGTCAGCAATTGATGATTCATAAACGAGGAGGTATTGTTGCCATAGAGCCTTCAACAGGTGAAATACTGGCGCTAGTTACAGCTCCAAGTTATGATCCTTCCTTGTTGGTTGGCAGGGACCGATCCAAAAATTTTACAAAGTTGTGGTATGACACTATCGCAAAACCATTATACGATAGGGTTCTTATGGGAGAATATCCTCCCGGTTCACCATTTAAAACCCTGATCGCCCTCATCGGTTTACAGGAAAAAGCTGTTACCGTAGATGATGCATTTGCCTGTAATGGCGGCTTTAGATATGGAAACAGAACGCTAGGATGTCACCGACACCCCAGTCCCCAGGCCATGATTGGTGGTATAGCCAATAGTTGCAACGCCTACTTTTGCAATGTTTACAAAAAAGTTATTGATCAATACCCTACTCCTCAAGAGGGACTGGACCATTGGAAGGCGCATCTTGACAGTTTTGGGTTGGGAAATTTCTTAGGGTATGATCTACCAAGTGGAAAGCGTGGGAATATTCCATCTGCCGCATATTATAACAAAGTGTACCATTATCCCGAGCGAAGGTGGTCCGCACTGGCAACCATTTCAAATGCCATTGGACAGGGCGAGGTGCTTCTTACTCCCATTCAAATGGCTAATTTTACCGCTGTAATTGCAAATCGGGGGTATTACTATACGCCACACATCATCAAAAATATTATAGGACCAGATACCATACCACATAAATACACCGAAAAACATATTTCTACCGTAAGTCCACAGAATTTTGAACCAGTGGTGGAAGGAATGCATCAGGTATACGAACGGGGTACTGCGGCTTCGATTAAAATTCCGGGAATAGAAATGTGCGGGAAAACCGGTACTGCCGAAAACTTTACCCGAATTAACGGCAAACGTGTTCAGTTAACCGACCACTCCATCTTTGTTGCCTTTGCGCCAAAAGACAATCCCAAGATTGCAATTGCCGTTTTTGTAGAAAATGGGTATTGGGGCTCTCGTTGGGCAGGAAGAATTGCGGGCCTTATGATCGAAAAATATCTTAAGGGAGAAATAACGCGAAAGGATATGGAAAAATATGTTCTGGAAGGAAGTCTGGAAGCCGAATATGAAAAGCCATACAGCGGAAAACCTTTTACCATAAACCATTGATGACGGGGAGTAGAACATACTTACAGTTTGATTGGTTAATGATCTTGATTTACCTCCTGTTGGTCTCGATGGGATGGATGAACATTTATTCGGCATCCCTAAGCGATGTTGCAAATGGATATTTTGACTTCAGTCAAATCTATGGCAAGCAAATGATGTGGATAGGGTTAAGTTTTATCCTAATTATTTTTGTACTCGCTATTGAGGCAAAGTTCTATGAACGTTTTGCCAGTGTTATCTATTTAGTTTCCATTGCCTCTCTTCTCGGTTTATTCGTTTTTGGAAGAACCATTGCCGGAACTACCGCTTGGTATGACTTTGGAGGGTTTAGTATCCAACCCAGTGAATTTGTTAAGGCCACGACCGCCCTTGCTTTGGCAAAGTATGTGAGCGATATTCAAACCAATATGCACGAATTCAAAAACCAAATTGGTGCCTTCCTGATTCTTGCAGTTCCTTCGATCCTAATTATGCTTCAGCCAGACCCGGGAAGTGTGCTGGTGTACGCCGCCTTTGTTTTTCCCCTTTATCGCGAAGGCTTGCACGGTTCGTATTTACTTTTAGGTCTTTTTGCTACTATTCTGTTTGTGTCCACCCTAGCTTTTGGTGTGGAATGGGTAATCCTGGGAGTCTTTGTTATAATTGCTTTTATACTATTTCGGAATCGAAAAAAACGGATTAACTATTTAAAATACATTTTGATAGCAATTACCTGTATAGGCTTTGCGCTGTCGGTCAGTTATATTTTCAATAACGTATTTAAACAACACCATCGGGACAGATTCAATATTGTTTTGGGGAAAGAAGTGGATGCAAGAGGAATTGGGTACAACACCCATCAAAGCGAAATCGCTATTAGCAATGGTGGTTGGTTCGGCAAAGGATGGACAGAGGGTACTCAAACCAAAGGCAACTTTGTTCCGGAACAACACACGGATTATATTTTTAGCACCGTGGGTGAAGAATGGGGATTTCTGGGAAGTATGACCGTGATTTTATTATTTATTGCTTTAATAACCCGAATAATTTATAGGGCAGAAAAACAAAAAGGCCAATTTGGACGAGTCTATGGTTATAGTGTGGCCGCGATACTTTTTCTGCATTTTTTCGTTAATATAGGTATGGTGACCGGAATTTTTCCCACTGTTGGTATCCCCTTGCCTTTTTTCAGTTATGGAGGATCTGCACTTTGGGGCTTTACAATTTTACTTTTCATCTTTATCAAATTGGATGCAGCAAATTTCCATCATTCTTAAAATCAATTCACTAATACAAACCCGCCCTTTAAAACAATAGGGCTTGGAAAAACTTACATTATGAATTTATCAAAAACAAAAGGGTTTATCCTCCTGATTCTATTGGCTTTTGCAGGAAACCTTTCCGCACAGGAAATCAACTATAATCGATGGTCCGCTGAGATTTCAACTGGAATTCACGTTCCATTCTCTCCAAAGGAAGGAGTAGCGCGATCCAAATATGTTGATTTTAAACAGTTCCAATTGTCTGGACGTTATATGTTTTCTGAAGAATTTGGACTGAAGGGGCATTACGGATTTAATCAATTTGCAAATCGCGAAAATCATACTGAAAAGCTTGATATACATCGAATTGGTTTGGAAGGGGTGGCCAATTTGGGCAAACTCTTTAATGTAGATTACCGAGTGCGGGAAAAAGTTAATCTACTTGTCCATTCGGGCTTAGGATTGAGCTTTGCAAATTCCACTGCTGAAACCGGTACAGACCATACAGGAAATATACTTGCAGGACTTACTGGAGAAATAAAAATCAGTAATCGATTTACCCTTTTAACAGATGCTACCTACATTGCAAATTTTAAACAGCATTTTGGATATAATGGAATTCAGTTTGAAAACGGAGAATCCAAAACCGGTGGTTTTCTCAACTTGAGCATAGGTATTATGTATAGTTTTGGAAAAAAAGAAATACACGCAGATTGGTATTAAACCGGTTTTTGTGCAAACGTAATTTTCATCAACTAACTCCGCACATCCATTGCATCCCTAAGGGCATTGCCAATAAGCATAAATGCCGTAACTAAGCTCATGATAGCTAGGCCAGGAATAAGCGCGAGATAGGGTTTTCCTAAAATTATATATGCGTAATGGTCTTTTATAATGCCTCCCCAACTGGGAATGGGTGGCTGTGCTCCTATTCCCAAAAAAGAAAGGCCGCTCTCTATTAAAATGGCACTTGCGAAGTTTGCCGCCGAAATGATAATCACAGGCGCCATACTGTTGGGAAGAATATGTTTTGTGATAATCCTAAAATCCTTATATCCCAACGCACGTGCTGCCGTGATATATTGCATCTGCTTCACCCCCATTACCTGCCCGCGAACCACCCGCGCAACTTCTACCCACATCGTTAACCCAACGGCGATAAAAACTTGCCAAAATCCCTTTCCCAAGGCTAAGGTTATGGCAATGACTAAAAGCAGTGTAGGAATGGACCAAGTAACATTAATCAACCAGACAATGGCAGCATCTACTTTTCCTCCATAATATCCCGCTAGAGCACCTAAAGAAATACCGATAACCAAGGATATAAAAACGGCAATAAATCCGATGGAAAGTGAAATGCGAATGCCAATAAGCATTCGGCTCAATAAATCCCTTCCATATTTGTCGGTACCCAATAAAAATTTCTTTGTGCTTATATATTTCTTCGAAATGTCCTGTGGACTAGAAGCTCCCGGAAATTGGGACAGTCGAAATAATTTTTCAAGACCATCCGTACCATCTGCCGAATATTCCCAAATGGAAATACCATCTCCCGTTATTTTGTAATTGGTAATGGGAATTTCAGAATCTACGTTCTTTTTACCGAAAAAAAATACAGTTAACGGATTGCTCTCCTCGGTTTCTGCAGGTATAGTTAACACCTTGACGCTGAAACCTGGATTTTTGGAATGTATGGACAAATGCATTTGATTGGCATTTTCCGAATTATCCGGCGCCAAAGCATAAGCAAAAACGGCAAGGAGTACGCAGAATACCAAAAAACCAAAACTAAAAACGCCCCAAAAGCTTTTAGTAAACTTTTGGAGCGCTATTCCCGTTAATGAGGTATGGTTTTTCACATCCCAAATTTACAGAAATTTTTATGCTCGGAACAGTTTTAAGCACTAAGGAATGGAATCATTTAAACCATGGGATAATCAGTATAATTTTTAGTAAATTAACTACCCTTACTTTCTTTATTGAATAAAGTTCCTTTTTCTTTGAGTGGGGAAACTTTTTCGAAAAGTCCTTTTAGGAATGTATTTAAACAGGAAAACCTGTAACAATCCTTCAATTGATACAGGTTTTTATAATTCCAAATCAACAGTGTCCGGTTAAAACATTTGGTAGATCTGTTGAATTATTTATGATGCCTCTTTAGCCTCTTTTTATAAGGTGAAAGCGTGCTACTCAGTTTACCATCGAAATTTAACAGTTAAAAAGCATGCTTAATTATCAGGCCATTAAGGAGCAAGTCCAAAGTCTTACATCTTAGTCGGACAAGGCTACTTCCAAAACCAATAATTTTCCACACTAATTTTTTATATCGGTCAATTTACCAGCGTTTATATTACTGACTTTTAGATCGCCCAAAACATTTACCGCCTCTTCTACATAAATATCTTTAGCCAGATTTTTATGCCATCTTTTTCTCTTTTCACCCAAGGCAGTATCGGTAGTCATAAGAGCCAGTTCATAAGGTAACGACTGGAATTTTAAATGATTGTCATATTTGTCGATAGAATCAAAACGTTTGGTTTCTGCCTTCCGCATTTTAATATCCTCACTATATGCATCAAAGTTCAAATTGACTTCCTTTTCATCACGACGCATTTTTATCCATTTTGCGTTGTCATCAATCAATGCCAATTGCTTATTTTTTACCATTCGCTCCTTACTCTTCTTAATGGTTTGGTCATAATCCAAATAACCGTTCCAGGGAGTGTATTTGGCAGGGGCTATTTTATCGTAGGGCAGTGGATTTTCATAATCCTTTTCCCCTATGTCGATATAACTATAGCGATCTGGCATAACTACATCACTTTTTACACCCTCAAGTTGGGTGGAACCCCCATTTACCCTATAGAATTTCTGCGAAGTCAATTTTAGAGCCCCCATATCCCCCATATTGCTATTGCGCAACCCTTGATTTAAATCGATTAAATTTTGGACCGTACCCTTGCCATAAGTTTGTTTACTACCAATTATAATTCCCCGCTTATAATCTTGCATGGCAGCTGCTAAAATTTCGGATGCCGAAGCAGATAATTCATTTACCAAAATTACCAAAGGTCCATCCCATACTATCTGATTGCTTTCATCATCCAAAACTTCCTTATCATATTTGGAGGCTACCTGAACAACAGGTCCCTTTTTGATAAAAAGTCCAGCAATATCAATGGCAGTTCGCAGCGAACCACCACCATTATCCCTTAAATCCAAAACAAGTCCTTCCATGCCCTCTTCCTTCAATCGCAAAATCTCCTTCTTTACATCCGAAGCCGCATTTCTTTCCTTATAATCCTTCATATCGAAATAAAACTGGGGCAAGTTGATGAGACCAAATTTGTGATCATCCTTTTCAATAAGGGAAGATTTCGCATACGTCTCTTCCAATTCAACCACATCGCGAACCAACACTTTGTCCGAAACCGTGCCATCTACATTTTTGATAGTAAGGGTAACTTTAGTTCCCTTGGGTCCTTTAATAAGTTTTACTGCATCATCAATCCGCATCCCAACAATGCTTACGGCCTCTTTCTCGTTTTCCTGCTTAACCTTTAAAATAGCATCGCCTACTTCAATATTTTCACTTCTCCAGGCAGGACCTCCACTTATAACTTCAATAACAGTGATATAATCATTTTTCTTTTGCAATCTGGCGCCAATACCTTCAAGCTTCCCAGACATTTGCAAATCAAACCTGTCTTTATCCGGTGGGGCAAAATAATTGCTATGAGGATCAAATTCGGAAACAATGGTATTTAGATAAATGGAAAAGTAGTCCTTACGTTGTAGGTCCTTGGTGAAATCGAAATACTCATCCAAGGATTTTTTGGTGGTTTCACGTGCCTTGGCCTCAAGCTCTGCCAGGGATTTTGGCTCAAATGGCTCAGAAGATGAGTTTTCTTTTTTGGAAGGGTCATAATCTTCATCCTCCCCGTCCAAAAGGTCATTTGAATCTGATTTCTTTTGGGGCGTAATACCTTTTTTCCGATTGTCTTGATCTTCAACCGAGTCATAATAAGAAGAAAGAGCACTAAATTTCAACTGTTTTCTCCATCGCTCCTTTAGTTCCTTTTCATTTTTTGCATAACCTAAATTATCATAATCCAGATCAATAACTTCTTTCTTGGAAAAATCGAAAGGTTTCTCCAAAATTTCGGGATAGATGATACGCACCTCATCCATTCGCTGCAAAAAACGCTCGTGCACCAAATTGAAGAAAGAAAGATCCTTGTCTTTTATTTGGTCATCAATCTGATTTTTGTATTTACTGAACTCCTCAATATCTGAAGCTAAAAAGTACCGCTTCAATGGATCCAGTCCTTTTAGAAAATTCTCATAAACATCGGCAGAAAAAGCATCATCAATAGCCTTTGGGTCATAATGCCCCTTTTCGATTACATAGGTTACCAAATCCAGCAAAACCTTATCCTTATCAGGATCTTTAAATTCCTTTGTAGTAAAACTACAGGATGCTACGGCAACAAAAACCGCTAGGAACAATACCTTAAAATTCTTTTTTAATATTCGCATATAATATTCTATTCTTAAATCAATGGAACGCCTAAATTATACAAAAAACCGTGCCAAGAAAATCATACGCTAATAATGTTTTGTTAAACAACTTTCCATACTTTTCTGCGGGCTTAAGCTTGATTTAGCGGGTTCTTTAAATTATTTTTCGAAATGAAATTTTTAAAAGTGTCCGGATATTTCAATTCCAACACTCAAAATTGCATTCTGCCCCAAATTATTCTTTGAGTTTCCCCGATGCTGTATATATTTGAAATCCGTATTGTCCAATAAAGGAACCAAGACCCGCTTTGCAAGAACCAACCCTGCCATCTAAAGTGAGAGCTAAGAGTAAAACATTAAAAATATAGCTCTCCCAAAATTAAAGGAAAACAAAATTGTAATTTGCTAGTTTGCTCCTGGACAAATTGAAAAAAAAGAACTTTTTTAAGGTACTCCATAAAAGTCAATATTGGTCCGGATGTAATGAGACTCATCCAATATAAATCAGACAACGGTGATTTGAAATGAAAAAAAATAATAAACCGCGCCACCCAAAATGAAAAAACATATAAAAGAAGTCCTAATTGGCCTAGTAGTTGGGCTTTTGGCAAACATCTCTGGTATTTATCTATATATTTATTTTTTCTCAGACCACAGCCTCGAAGTTACTTTAAAAGGAGCCTTGGAAAATGACTTCCTTGGCAGCCTTATCGCCTTGGGTGCAATTTTGAACTTTTTGGCTTTTTTCGTCTTCCTAAAGAAAAAGCAGAATTATAGGGCCCGTGGAGTTCTTTTGGCTACCTTAATTGCCGCCTTGGCAATATTGGTATCAAAATTTATTTAATTTGAAGCGTATCGCAACTTAAAATTAGCCATCAACCTTAATTCTTTTTACATGAAACGAGCTGTTTTTCCCGGAAGTTTTGATCCAATAACCTTGGGACATATCGATATAATCATGCGCGCACTGCCCCTATTCGATGAATTAATTATTGCAGTGGGAATAAACGCAGACAAGAAGACCATGTTTTCATTGGATGAAAGAATAAAGTTTATTGAGCAAGCATTAGGCGATGAAAAAAAGATAAGGGTGGAAAGTTATTCTGGCCTAACCGCAAAATATTGTGTCTCCCAAAATGCGGAATTTATTGTGAGGGGATTACGAAATACCACTGATCTAAACTTTGAACAGCCCATAGCCCAAACTAATTTCCTAATGGCAAAGGTGGATACAATTTTCTTGATCTGTTCACCGAAAGTATCGAATATCTCCTCCACCATCGTCAGGGATGTAATGCGAAACCATGGCGATTATAGCACGTTGGTGCCCTCCTCGGTTACATATAAGTAATTCCTCAAATGGATTAACCTATAGCTCAAAATTAGAACTTAGTTGATACAAATGCAGTTTCATGCCTTTTAATCTTGATAACATTTCATTATGAAACATGGCTTTATCATGCCTTTATCTCGCCTTTATCCCAGCTCCATCCATACACTAATAACATAGAAGTATATATTTTGACAACGGAGTGATTACAATGTCATTTAAAAATCCAATTCCAAATCTTAACGAATCAAGTCAAAGGGTTGGTGACTATTATTCCGATTCGCACAAAAACTTGACATCGCCTTCAAAATGTTCTATATTGCGGGAGACCTAGTCATCTGAAAAAGAGAGGCTGCCGATTTAAATTTTATTGATTACCTATACAGCAAATATTTCTCCCTTACTTATTCCTTTTATCAATTGCATGCCGACTTTATGCCGACCTTAAGCCGACCCTAAGCCGACCTCATGCCGACCCTATGCCGACCTTAACCCCTAGATACCCCCTAGATACCCCCTAGATACCCCCTAGATACCCCCTATATACTGCATAGTTACACTTGATTCATCCAAAGTCACGGATCAAGTTAAAAGGAGGTGAAAATTAGGATTTGCAAATATTGTTGTTAGAATGCTACCTTCCTACCTGCTGTAAACTGCGCTCTCAAGTCTCATTTTTTGCGTTGAATTATTCGGCCAATGCCGTATTTAACGATCATCAGATCCCAGAAATGAAATCCCAAAAAAACCAGATTTATTCAAACAAAAAAACCTTCCGCAAGGGAAGGTTTTAAATTTCATCTCTAATAAATCTTAAAGAGCAGCTACATGCTTAGCCATATTCGATTTAAGGTTTGAAGCCTTATTGGAATGAATGATGTTTTTCTTGGCCAATTTGTCGATCATGGAAACAAGAGACGGGAACATATTTTCCGCTTCAGTTTTGTCAGTAAGTTCCTGGAACTTCTTCATAGCATTACGAGCCGTTTTATGTTGGTAACGGTTACGTAAGCGTTTCGCCTCATTACTTCTGATTCTCTTTAATGCTGACTTGTGATTTGCCATTGTATATTTGTTAAATTCTAACTTCTGTAGTCCGTAGGGGAATCGAACCCCTGTTACCAGGATGAAAACCTGGCGTCCTAACCCCTAGACGAACGGACCAATTGTTTTTAATTGCGGTTGCAAAAATACAACTCTTTTTCAATCTTGCAAATCTTATTCTCAAATTTATTGAAAATTTTAATAAGCCTTGGCAAAAAGCACTTTTTGGGAAGCCGGTTTCCCTGTAACCATACAGTCTCCCAGCATTCCATCATACTTTAAAGGGATGCATCTAATGGTTGCTTTTGTCTCATTTTTAATCTTTTCTTCCGTCTCCACAGTGCCATCCCAATGGGCGGCAATAAACCCACCCTTGGTCTCCAGAACTTCCTTGAATTCAGCATACGAATTTACCTCGGTGGTATGCTCCGCTCTATAGGTTTTTGCTTTGGAGTAAAGATTGCTATGGATTTCATCCAGCAATGCCGTTACATTCCCCACAACCTCTTCCCTATTTACAAACTGTTTGCTAAGCGTGTCCCTTCGGGCTACTTCCACAGTCCCTTTTTCTATATCTTTTGGCCCTATAGCGATGCGCACAGGAACTCCTTTCAATTCATATTCGTTAAATTTCCATCCAGGCTTATGTGTATCGCGTGCATCAAATTTTACGCGAATACCCTTGGCGCGCAATTCCTTCATCAAGGCAGTAGCTACTTCGCTAACCGCTGAAAATTCATCATCATTTCTATAGATCGGGATAATTACAACCTGATCCGGGGCAAGCTTTGGTGGCAGCACCAATCCGTTATCGTCACTATGCGTCATCACCAATGCCCCCATCAACCGGGTCGAAACCCCCCATGAGGTTGCCCAAACGTAATCCAAAGAACCATCTTTTGCAGCAAACTTAACATCAAAAGCCTTTGCAAAATTCTGTCCAAGAAAATGCGACGTTCCAGCCTGCAAGGCTTTTCCGTCCTGCATCAAGGCCTCTATACAATATGTTTCCAAAGCGCCTGCAAAACGTTCACTTTCGGTTTTCGTTCCTTTTACCACAGGCATAGCCATAAAATCTTCTGCGAAATCCGCGTAAACATTCATCATTTGCTCCGCTTCCACAATCGCTTCTTCCCGAGTTGCATGGGCTGTATGTCCTTCCTGCCATAAAAATTCGGCAGTCCGTAAAAATAAACGGGTTCGCATTTCCCAGCGCACCACGTTTGCCCATTGGTTAATTAATAATGGAAGATCGCGATAGGACTGAATCCATTTTCTATATGTGTCCCATATTATGGTTTCGGAGGTAGGTCTCACGATGAGTTCCTCCTCCAATTTTGCTTCCGGATCAACAATAATCCCACCGCCATTTTCATCGGTTTTCAATCGGTAATGTGTAACTACGGCACATTCCTTTGCAAAACCATCCACATGGCTGGCTTCCTTACTGAAATAGGATTTGGGTATAAATAAAGGAAAATAAGCGTTTTGATGGCCCGTTTCCTTAAACATTCGGTCCAATTCGGCTTGCATTCGCTCCCAAATTGCGTATCCATAAGGCTTGATAACCATACATCCGCGCACACCGGAATTCTCTGCCAGATCAGCCTTGACAACCAGTTCGTTATACCACTTGGAGTAGTCTTCTTCGCGTGTAGTTAAGTTCTTCGCCATAGATAAGGATTTGGCACAAAAGTTGCAACCTTGTTAAACCGTTAGTTAGTGTCCGCAAAACTAACTATTTTTATGAAGTCAAACAATTATTAAAACAACAGATATGTCAACCCAGAAAATTGCAATAAAACCTTTCGCTATGCCCTTCGTGTTAGGATTATTGGCGCTTGTTCTCACTTCCTGTGGGACACAGAATGCCGCTTATAATCGGAATGATGGTATTTATGCATCCGGGGAAAGAGATAATGGACAACAATCGGCAAACAATAATACCGATGAATATGGAAAAGCCAATTACTACAAACAATATTTCGAATCCAAAGCGAACGCTTACGGCGACATTTCAGAAGATGACCAGGATGTTATCTTCACCGATATTGATGCCTATGCCACTTCCGAAAGAATGGATGCCGACGGGAATATTATAATTGAGAATAATTATAACGAAGGTTATGGCGAATGGGGATCCAATCCAGAAGGGCTTACAGTGAATGTTTATAACTATGGCGGCTATGGGTATAATTATGGCTTCTGGAACAGACCCTATTATGGATATTATGGTTATTATGGAAACTATTGGGGATATCCCTACTATGGATTTTATGGACCTGCTTGGGGTATAAGTTTCGGTTGGGGCTGGAACTATCCCTACTACGGATATTACTATCCCGGATATTATGGATATGGATATAATAATTATCCTTACTACCCCAATTATTACAATAACAATGTATCCTACAACAGAGGGCGAAGAAATACGGATTATAACCGAACCGAAACTCGGGGGCGATCCAATAATAGCGCCACCACTCGAAATTCCTACAGCCGCACCGAAAATACCCGTAGGATCAATTCCAACAATGTGCGCGCTAATAACAATAACACGCGACAAATCCGTAGCACCTCACCTCACGTTATCAGAAATAACAATAATGTAAGGAACACTCCTTCCAATAGTACAATTAGAAATACCAGATCAAGTAGCCCAAATAACAACGGAACCATACGTCAAAACAACAGTTCCAATGTACCACCGCGCACCTATTCTTCTCCTACAAGAAGCTCAAGCCCAAGTATACAAAGTTCCAGCGGTAGCAGTATTCGCTCCAGTGGAGGTGGAGGAAGAAGTAATAGCGGAAGCAGTGGTGGCCGAGGTCGAAACTAATTCACTTTAAAACGCATAGATTGATTAATTGCCACATCATAATTGGATATCCCAAAGTGATGTGGCTTTAATTTTAATAAAAAATATTGCCTCTTATGAAAAAATCATGTTTTATTGTATTCTCAATTCTTTCCCTATCAATGGCAAATGCCCAGCAAATTAGTGATGGACTCCGGTACGGAAGGGAACAAAATTTAGGAAGTGCCAGATTTACGGCCTTGAGTGGCGCAATGGGAGCCCTGGGCGGGGATTTATCAGCCATGAGAAACAATCCCGCTGGAGGCGCCGTGTTTGTAACATCCAATATCAGCGTTTCCACGGCACTGCTTGATGTTAAAAATACAAGCACCTACTACAATCATTCCGAATCCGGCTTTTCTGATGATTTTAAGCTGAACCAAATAGGAGGAATTTTTGTTTTCGACAATCCCAATACAGATTCCAACTTTAAGAAATTTACTTTCGGGGTCAATTTCGATATTTCCCGTGGATTGGAAAATGAATTGTTTTTGTCTGGTCAAGGAATGAATTCCATTGGAAATTTCTTTTTGGCCCAAGCCCAAGGTATTCCATTGGAAGACTTGGACCTGCAAAACGGAGAATCCATTTCGGATTTATATCGATACCTAGGGCAAACAAGAGGCAATGCCGCTCAAAATGCATTTTTGGGATATCAGGCTTATTTATTCGATCCTTTGGATGCTTCAAATCCTCTAAACACGGCCTACTCCTCAAATGTTTCCGGAAATAATTTCAGCCAGGCGTATTTATCCCGATCGGGTGGATATAACGGCAAGTTGACAATAAACCTTGCCACCCAGATTACCGATGACTTTTATCTTGGGGTAAATATTAATACACATGCTCTTAATTATGATCGAAGCACCTATTTTGCCGAAAACAATAACAATTCCAATTCAATTATTTCCGCTATTGGGTTTGAAAACAATCTATCGACCACCGGATCCGGAGTTTCTTTGCAACTAGGAGGAATAGCAAAAGTGGCTGACAATTTTAGAATTGGCCTCAATTGGGACACCCCTACTTATTACCGTATTTCCGAAGCCACTTCGCAATATTTGGAAAGTGTAAGAAAAGTGGAAAACCACAACGTAAAGGCTGTTGTAAATCCCCAAGTGATCAATATTTACGAAGATTATGACCTTAAAACACCCGGTAAGATAGGTGCAAGCGCTGCGTATGTGTTTGGTCAAAATGGATTAATAAGCATAGATTATTCTTATAAAGATTATTCAAATATGAAATTTAAACCAAAGAGTGACCCCTATTTCCAAAATTTAAACCAATCCATTGGGAATTTGCTTAAAGGATCATCCTCTTTAAATGCTGGAGCGGAATATCGGATAGATCAATTGAGTTTAAGAGGCGGATTCCATTTTGAGGAAAGTCCGTATAAAAACAAAGAAAAATTAAGCGATTTATTAGGTTTTTCGGTGGGTACAGGCTACAATTTTGGAAATTGGAATTTAGACCTCGCCTATTCCAGATCAGAACAGGATGAGGAATTCCAAATGTATTCCGTGGGGTTTACCGATAAGGCTTCTGTTAATACAGTTTATAATAATTTCATTCTCTCCTTAGGCTTTGCTTTTTAAATTTAATGGAATCGAAACTTAATTCTTTTCATCTATTTTTTTATTCAAATTCAATATTGTCAATAGTAAAGAATAAGACTGATACATTACAGAACCAAACCTACCCGCCATTGGTGGGAGGAAATTTTTGATATCTGGGTCTGTTATTGAACAAATTGAATAAGAGAGTCTTTTATTTAAGGAACTCCTCAAAAGTCTTTATATCCTGTAATCTTTTAAATCCAAAATAATTACCGCTTTTTTCAAAATAGAATATTCGAGTTTTATCGAAAAATTTAAATTGCATTCGAATTTCGATCAATCCTTCAGCTGCTTTCATTGATGAAATCGACCCGTTGCACATTGTACATACCGAAGAATAATTGCATTTTTTTCCAATACAGGACCAGACTTTTTTTGAATATTTTATTCCAATCGAAAATAGTTGTATTAGAAAAAATTCCTTTTAATCATTTCAGAACAATAACGTCCCAAACGTTTTTCCAAAATACTTTTTACTTCGCAGTTTTATTGGTGTTTCAACACTATTTTAGGATGCTTGATTTCAGGATTTCTTTCACTTGATCATATCAACCAGGACCCAACCGTGAGGTTATTTCTGTATGGTTATTTCCATATGCACCAGGTTCAGCTAAATATATAATCTAAAAATGTCCTATAGATATCTCCCTGGAAATCCCAAGGTATTCTCCAAAAGGGATTGTCCACCTATTGCCCAGTAGCATAATGGTTTTTCAATATAACACAACCCAAAAAAACAATCGGGGAAGGATTCCCAAAATCAATTATCCGACGGCTCTTTGTTCCTTCTTTCTGTATTGGCGCATCCCTGATTCCAGCCCATAAAAAAACCCCGCACTTGGCGGGGCTTTCTTTTATGTATGTCTGTCCTTTATCGCTTGAGGGTAAAATGTCCCTTGAACTGTCTGTCGGCACCCGCCTCGCGGTAGTCCACGCGGAACCAGTAGTCGCTCGAGGGCATGGGGTTCCCGTTGAAGGTACCGTCCCATCCCGGGCCGCTCGGGCTCAGCTGCTTGAGCAGCTTGCCGAACCTGTCGAAGATATAGATCTTCGCATACGGGTCGAGCGCGCCGATGCCGATGATGTTCCAGGTGTCGTGGTA
>Ga0208014_1000087_pt1 | contig 60455 bp, 59 predicted proteins | sample 25_taG_FD_184099 | JGI IMG/M metagenome (GOLD analysis project Ga0208014, IMG submission 184099) | Marine viral communities from Cariaco Basin, Caribbean Sea - 25_WHOI_OMZ (SPAdes) (version 2) | ecosystem: Environmental > Aquatic > Marine > Oceanic | place: Caribbean Sea: Cariaco Basin...
TTTTAGATCCTATTGACATGTTTTTCTTTGGAGTTGTGGGGATCCTGGTTATTCAAAGTTCAGATAAAAATCAAAGATTAGGTGATATTTGGGCAAAGACTACTGTAACAAAATATTAAATAAATTTACCAATAGCGAAAAGAAAAGCCTATGAACACCATAGATATTATCCTGGGAATTGTTTTGTTATACGGACTTATTCGGGGGTTCTTTCGTGGACTTTTTGCTGAAGTTGCCGCCCTTGTAGGGTTGATTGCCGGGATTTACGGAGCGATTTATTTTAGTTATATTTTAAGTGATTTTTTGGCCAGACATGTAAACTGGGACGAAGGTGCGATTAACCTGTTCGCTTTTGCCATCACTTTTATTCTTATTCTTTTTTTGGTGACCCTGGCAGGAAAATTTTTAACAAAAGTGGCCAATCTAGCTGCATTAGGAATGATAAATAAAATTTTAGGAGCAGTTTTTGGGCTTTTAAAACTAGCATTTTTAGCCAGTGTCGTGATTATGTTTTTTAGGGCTACAGAAGAACAAATTGATCTGGTTGAAGATAAAACTATTGAAGAATCTGTACTTTACCAACCTATAGCAATGCTCGCTCCTGTAATATTGCCCACTATTTTAAAAGAAGCCAGAGAACGTGATATCTGGAATCCCCTGGACAATTCTGAAGCTAAAGAAGACCAGCAAGGTGAATGAAATCTAAGATAAAGCAGAAATTCAAAATATATCTTTTCTTCCCATAACGATATAAAACCTAGAATTTTAAATTATAAACTTCATCTAAATTTTCATTCCCGGTTAAGTGAACATTAAGATCTTTTACGATACCTGTACCAACTCCATAAACCCAACCATGAATCACCACTTTTTGTTTATTTTTCCAAGCATTTTGTATAATTGAGGTTTCAGCAAGATCATACACCTGCTCGATTACATTCAATTCTACAAAGCGATCCCAACGCGCTTTTTCATCTTTTATTGTCTCCAGTTCGCGAACATGCATTTTATAAATGTCCTTTATATGACGAATCCAGTTATCGATTAAACCTATAGATTGATTATCCATAGCAGCTTTTACCCCACCACAGCCATAATGACCGCATACAATTATATGCTGCACTTTTAAAGCGTTTACTGAGTAGTCTAGCACGCTTAACATGTTCATATCGGTATGAATGACCATATTGGCAATATTACGGTGTACAAAGACTTCGCCAGGCTGCGTACCGATAATTTCGTTCGCAGGGACGCGACTATCCGCACAACCTATCCATAGTAAAGGAGGTTGTTGACCATTCTCTAACCGCTTAAAAAATTCGGGATCTGAGTCCAGCTTACTGCTCACCCATTGCTTGTTATTTTCTAAAATCTGCTTATAAAAATCCATTTTACTTTTGTCTACAAGTAAGTCTTGACATTAATTGCAAAAATACCGAATAACTTTTGGGCTGTACTACTTTTCTAATTTAGTTATCAGCAGAATCTTGAATTCTTGACTTTAAGTATCGAAAACTTATTGATATTTTCAAAGATATGACAACTATCGAGGATAAGTTCAGGTTAACGGTATCTGCTTATGATTCGGTATAATCATTCAATATTTTACCCTTATCAAAAAGAAAAGGAACCTATACCAAGAGCTTCGGTAAAAAGTAATCTTACAGTTCTTTTAGATTTTCTTTTAGCATCCAGCCTTGTTTACCGTCGGCTATTTCAATTTTATACCACTCCTGATAATTTTCCAACAACTTGGCTTTAGTGCCTTCATGTAATAAAAAAGCAGGTTCCCCTCTTAGGTTGGGTTCACTTCTAACCCCGGCTTCTTCAGCAAAAACAATGGCGTAATTATTATTTAGTTGAATATTTTGCTGGCTAAAAGCAAAGCATACGGAAACGATACAAAGAAGTATAGAAACCATTGAGGTAATAAAAAAAATACGTTTTGAGAGCGTAGTCCTTCCATAATAATAAAACAAAAATAAAATAACGAAAAGCACTATAAACACAATAGCCAGCATGGCCCAGGTATTAAAACTAAATGTAGCGATTAGATCATCTATAGTTTTAGCAATACCTGTACGTTGTACATTTTCGATATCGTCCATTGCCATATTTCTGGCAAACTGAATATTATTTTTTACATCGGCATCGTTGGGTGCTAATTGCAATGCTTTCTCATAATAGTATATGCTTGGAGCGATATGATTTAATTTGTAATGGGCATTTGCAAGATTGTAATATAAGGATACAGCAGTTTCGCCTTTATCCAAAATACTTTCATATTTTTTAATCGCATCTTCGTAATTACCATCGGCATAGGCTTTATTTGCCTGCTCAAAAAGTGCCTCATTTTGCCCAAAACCAATTGTAGTGCAAAAAACCAGCAGGATAAAAAAGATCTTTTTCATAATTACAATTGTTTATCTAAAGTTGATATTACATTGGCCGCCTTATCATAATCCTGTTTCATGGTATCCATAGATGCCGGCGTATATCTTGCAAATTCGCAACTTTTTAAAATCTCGATAAATTGAGTGGTTGTAGCTTGATCTACCCCCCTTTCTGTAAGAATTTCATTAATTCTCTCTTTGCTCATTTCACCGGTCTGGATATGCAATTTTGCTTTTAGATAATTATGCATTGCTCTTTCCAAAGCAATATAGAATTCCTGTTGGTGTCCAAGATTTTTTCGAGCTTCAGAAAGATATTTTCTTGCCAATTTATCTGCTTTCCGGATTCGGTTTCCGGTGATATCATTTGCTCTTGCTTCACGCTTCTTACCAAACATAATAATCAGTGGAAGTATGAGCAAAGGAATTATTAAAAGCGCCCAAAATAACCAGGATCTAAAAAATGCTGGTGCATTTAAAGGCTTTAGATTGGCATTAAGTTTTATATATCTAAACTGGTCACCACTAAGATTTACCGGCTGTTTATTCGAAGCTACCGTATTGTTATCCTTAGTAGCCGAATTAGTTGGCGCCCCAACAGGACCATTTTCAACATCAATAACGATATCATCTGTACTTATGCTTTTATAAGTCTCAGATCGCGGATCAAAATAAGAAAAATTTAGTCCAGGAATTGGATATTTACCTTTACGAGTGGGCACAATGGTATAATCTTCTGTAAGACTTCCCTGAGTCCCATTTAATGTGGAGCTAAAGTTCTCTTTTCTTTCCGGCTCATATATCTCTAATGAACTAGGAACCGTAAGATCTGGTAACTCAAAAAGCATTAAGTTACCACGACCTCTAACTTTTACTGAAGCGGTTAGTGATTCCCCGGCATCTAAGGTGGTTTTACTTGGATCTACACTAAACTCGAAACTTCCTACTGCACCGTTGAAATTTGCAGGTTTGCCCTGGGTAGGTAATGGCTTCACATCGATTTCACGGCTTGCTGAAGTTACTCGTTTCTCGACTGTTTGATAAATGACGCCTCCAAAAATACTTCTACGCTGACTAGGAACATCTACAGAAACTGAAATGGCAACTGGATCGATCTCTAATTTTCCGGTTTTTTGGGGATATAAAAGTGTTTTATAAACTACCGCATAGCGATAGGGTTCGCCTCTATAAGTGCCTTGCTCAAATCTGTACCCATTCATATTTAAGGTCTGACTCCAAAAATCGGGAAAGCTAGGATTATCTAACATCCTAAAATTACTTATCCCTATTCTTTCACTCACATAAAGTTTATAAGTCACGGTAACTGCCTCATTAAGATAAGGATTGGGTTTCGATACTTCGGCAACAAAATGCAAGTTATCTTCCGGTACAATGGCAGCATCATTACCATCCTGAGGTCGCTCTACGGCATCCCCAACCTCTACATTTACCGGTGAAGTTTTATAAACTGTCCCGGCGACGGTAACCTGTGCCTGCCCGATCGTTTTAGTCCCTTTCGAATTGGGCTCAAGATAATAGCTATAGGTTTTAGAAAAGGTACTCTTCCCATTCACCCAACTGTTGCTTACCTGCTGGTTTGGTCCTCCCACTACTTTAAAACCTGTAAAGGAAGGTGGAGTAAAGTTATCCCCGTCTTTATTCATATTGAAATCAACACGTAAACGCTCGTTGATACCAATCTGCTCCCGGCTAACTTCTGCTGTAAACTTTACCTGTGCAGAAAGAAGTGAGGTCGTAAATAGAAACAGACTTAATATTATTAACTTTAATTTCATTTGTAAACCTTAATTCTAATCTAGATCTAGTTAATAAACTAACCTCAGGACAAGCACATGAGGCATGTATTAGAAAATTATTTTTTATTTCACGGCATCCCAATCGCTGCAGCTACCGGGATCACAACCTGAACATCTAATCTCGATTATCGAGCAAAATTTAGAATGTTACCAGTCTTTATCTGACCGTGTTTTAACAGCTTTAGCTTTTTCGGCATTCATCTTATCCTGAGTTTTCTCTTCCTGGTTATTCATAGCTTCAAGCAGATTTTTAATCTGTTGTGGCGAAAGCTGTCCTTGTGCAGGTTGAGGTTGCTGCTGTTTTTGCTGATCGGGTTTTCCCTTTTGATCCTTTTGATCTTGATCTCCTTTATTTTGTTCGTTAGGATCCTGATCCTGGGGCTTTTCATTTTCCTGATCTCCTTCTCCATCTTTTGGATCCTGTTTTTCGTTATCACCTTCGTCTTTAGGTTTACCGTCCTGATCCTTATCTTCTCCTTTGTCTCCCTGATTGTCCTGGTCCTGATCTTTCTGATCTTCGTTTTGATCTTTATTATCCTGGTTGTCCTGATTATCGTTATTATCCTTGTTTTGCTGTTGCTCTTCTTCTAGTTTCTTTTTCGCTAAAGCAAGGTTATAACGGGTTTCATCGTCCGTAGGATCATTTCGCAACGCATTCTTATAAGCTTCAACAGCTTCCTTATATTTTTTCTGCTTCATAAAAGAATTACCAAGATTATGATTTATCTTATGGCGGTCTTCTTTATTTTCAGAAACTTTATTGGCTTCCACAAACCTGGATTGAGACTCTCCAGATTTCTCACGATTATAATACAGGTTTCCCATATTATATTTTGCTGTGGTATTTGATGGATCTTTGGCTATGGCCTTTCGGTAAGCAGCTTCGGCTCCGGCAAAATCATTTTCACTTAACGCTTCTTCAGCTTGGTTCATATAAGCATTTGCTTCCTTAATAAGTTTTTCCGTCTCGTCATTTTGCTGGGCAATCCCGACCCTAGAAAAAAGCAATATTAAAATCAGGAAAAAAGAGTGTTGCGCAAATGTCATTTTAGCAGTTCTCATATTAATCCTTTTTTGTTTCATTAAACAAATTAAGCTTTTTAATCCACGCCGTACTTCTCTCCAAGAGAAATACGTCTAAAAACAGAAATATAAAGCAAAGCCCTAAAAACCACTGAAAATGCGATTGATAATCGGCAAATTGTTTCGCTTCAAATTCTGTTTTCTCTATGTTCTTTAACAAATCCTGTACCGTTTCTGCAACCTTGGCAGTTACATTCCCTTCGATATATTCTCCATTCGCTTCAGATGCGATTTGCTGCAGGGTATTAGGATCAAGTTTTGTAATGACGGTTTCCCCGTTTTGATCTTTTTTATAATTCTGAACCACCCCATTTCTTTTAATAGGAATTGGGCCTCCTTTTTCGGTTCCCACGCCAATGGTATAAATTCTAATCCCTTTCTCAGCAGCTTCATCAGCAATAGATTCTACATTACCTTCATGATCTTCACCATCACTGATAATGAAGAGTACTCGATTTGTTTGGTTATCGTCATCATAATAGGTTGTAGCCAGATCGATTGCATCACCAATAGCGGTTCCCTGAGAGCTTATCATATCGGTATTTAAGGCCTGGAGGAACATTTTTGCAGCTGCATAATCTGTAGTAATAGGTAACTGCGGAAATGCACTTCCTGCATAGGCTATAATCCCTACACGATCACTGCCTAAACCTCCTAAAATTTGCCTTACAATTTGCTTCGACTTTTCCAGACGGCTGGGAGCGATATCTTCGGCATCCATACTTTTAGAAACATCGATCGCAAAAACAATATCTACTCCTTCGCGTTTAACCGTTTCCATAGTGGTTCCCATTTTAGGGTTTACCAGAGCAACGACCAAACAGGCCAGCGCCAAACAAACTAAAATCAATTTAAGTATAGGCTTAAAATTCGATTTATTGGGCGCCAGTTTTTGTAAAAGCTCATCACTGGCAAAGCTTTTACGGGCTTTTCTTTTCCAGATTAACAGGAAAATAAAGAGTACCAGTATCACCGGGATAACCAGAAACAGCCAAAAATATATTTCTTCTTCAAATACTAACATCGCAAGCCTTATATAAAACTTCTAAATAGGGTATACCTCAACAACAATTCGAATAGTAATAGTGCGCCGGCAAGTAATGCAAAAGGGCGAAATTTCTCGTCGTAATTGGTATACTTAAATTCTTCGATTTCTGTTTTTTCTAATTGATCGATTTCATCATAGATATCCTCCAACTTCTCGTTATTGGTAGCTCTAAAATATTTTCCTCCCGTTTCATCAGCAATTTGCTTTAATAGATTTTCATCGATCTCTACCTGGCGATTACCAAATTGAAAACGACCATTAGCTGCAATACCTACGGGAGTTAACGCCATACCATTTGTACCAACCCCAATCGTATACACTTTAATACCAAACTCCTTTGCTAATTCACTAGCTACTTTTGGATCGATAAAACCTGAATTATTTACCCCATCGGTAAGTAAAATAATCACTTTACTTTCGGCTTTACTATCTTTTAGTCGATTCACCGAAGTAGCCAAACCTGAACCTATTGCTGTACCACTTTCTAAAATATTATTAAACTCAACATCTTCCAATGCGCGTAACACAACCGATTTATCACTGGTAATTGGTGTTTTGGTAAAACTTTCTCCGGAATAAAGCACTAATCCTATACGATCTGAAGGCCGGCCTTTTATAAATTCTTCACCTACCGCTTTTGTAGCTTCTAAACGATTTGGCTGTAGGTCTCTTGCCAGCATACTGGCCGAAACATCTATTGCCATTACGATATCAATCCCCTGGGTACTGTTGGTTCGGGTAGAAACATCTACTGTTCTTGGCCTTGCCAAAGCAACGATTAATAAAGCCAGCGCCAATATCCTTAAAATAAAAAGAACGGGTCTTAATTTTGCCAAAATACTGGATTTAGCTTTAAACCCCTGAATACTTGACATCCTTAGTGCCGGTGTTTGCAGATTTCTTTTCCAGAAATACCATGCGATCGCCACCGGAAGTAAAATAAACAACCAGAAAAACTCAGGATTTTCGAAAGTGAAATTCGCAAACATCAATTATTCAATTTTATAAGTTCTACTGAATTAATGATCCTTCCAGAGATTTCGTCAGCATAACTGTCGTCTTCATCGTAAATTACAGTGATTTGCTGGAAGCCACCATTTTCAGCAAAATTCAAAATACTATATTTTTTAGGTTTAATTTCGTCGTTCACAGGATTCTTTATTTCCAGGGTACCAAATACTTTTACACCCTTAGCCCCATTTACCGTGGTAAATTCTTCCTGTTTCATTACAATATTTTGGGCTCCCTGATTTTCTAATTCCTTATAAACACCATCTACTCCCGTTTTAAGATCAAACTGGTTTTTTTTGGTGAAGATGCGGGTGCTTAAACTGGTATAAAAATTACTCACCAAACTACCAAAAGCAAACATTTGTGCATCGGCATAAGTTTGGGTAGCATCTTTGCTTAATTCCATTTCCTTTCTCACCAAGACCTCTGGAGTAGTTATGACTACGGGCGGCGTGCCATATTCGCTTCTAATCCACTCCCCTTCCAGTAATTCTTTGGTAGGATGCCCCCAGTAGGTATCGATCACATAATCCAGTCCTTTGGAGCTAATCAAAACGGCCAAAGCAATAAATATCACCAAAACACCGCCAGAAACACCAAAAATCAATCGTTTCTTACGCTTTTTCGAAAGTTTATTCTGGCGATATTCTTCGTCCTGCATAAGCTCTTCTTCACTTGGCTCTGGCATCGACGATTTAACATCGTTAATAATCATCCGCGTTTTGTTACGATCCTCTTTTGCTGTAATTACATCAGGTCGGGATCCTGCAAATTTCGCCAAATCGGCTCTTTGTAGAATCTGTTTTAAATTCTGCAGTGTTTTTCCATGTAAATGAAGTACACCTGATTTTTGTTGCGCTTCCAGAAAATCTATTAACTCGGTCGAAGTACTCTCCATCGCACGATCATATACCTTTTCATCTAAATAACGTCTAACGGCATAGGTTAATCTCGAATAATACTCTTTAACCTCTCTATTTTCTATAAGCGTACTTTTATCTAGCTCATCCAGGTCTTTCATCGCCTGCTCGTATGGTGGTAATTTATTTTCCAGCGCTTTTTCTCTTCTGCGTTTTATAAAAAAGAATACTAAAACGCCCAATATCACTAGAATTAATAATAGCCACCAAACCCAAACTGGGATACTAAAACTTTTTGGAACTTCTACCGAAGGCTTTATAGGATACATTTGCTGCTGCGTAGTATCTACAGCAACATCGGCCACCTCAACACGCATTGAATCAGTTAAAAATGGCTTATTATTTATGATAATTCTTTGCTGCGGAATGGTATAAGAACCTGAGTCGAATTGTGTAAGGCTGTATTCTTTAAGAAGCTGAAATTTATTTTGTACCCTGGTCGTATCGGCGCCCAAGGATTCCACCACTTCTAAAGGGGAGAAAGTATTCCCTTCGGGAAAAACCACCAGGTTTGTAGAATCGGTTTCCACATTGATTTGGTATAAAATCTGCTCCCCAATTTTAATCTGAGCCGTATCAATACTTGCTGAAACCTGAGCTTCCTGCGCCATTGCAGGTAAAGCAAAAAAAGCAACGGCAATAATTAATATGGCCTGAAACTGCTTTTTAAAAGAATGTTTTTTATAAATAAAATCTAACAATTTATTTTTTTTCATCTTTATTCGCTTAGCCTCTCCTTTTAAAATACCCTAAAAGTTTTTTCACATAACTTTCATCTACCCTGGTATTAATTACTCCTGCTCCACTTAGGGCAAAGCTTTCTTCGAAATATCCTACCCGCCCCAAATAATACTCGGTATAGCTGCGCCTTACTGCCTTGCTCCCGGTATTCACAGTGATATATTCGTTGGTCTCTTCATCCAACATTTGTACCAAACCAATATTAGGAATTTCCTTTTCTCGCTGGTCGTATACCCTAATACCTGTAACATCGTGACGATTTCCGGTAATCTTAAGCGTTTGCTGATAATCATCCCCCATAAAATCGGATAGCACAAAAACGATGGCTTTCTTCTTCATCACATTCGATAGATATTTCAGGCCTAAACCAATATCGGTCTTCTTACTTTTTGGCTGAAATTCTAATAATTCCCTTATAATCCTTAAGACGTGAGATTTTCCTTTTTTGGGAGGTATATAATTTTCTATTTGGTCTGAAAACATCAACAAACCAATCTTGTCGTTATTCTGGGTTGCAGAAAATGCTAAAGTTGCCGCAATTTCGGTAATCACTTCTTTTTTAAACTGACTTTGCGTCCCGAAAAATTCAGATCCTGAAACATCGACCACCAACATCATGGTAAGCTCCCGCTCTTCTTCAAAAACTTTAACGAAAGGCTCATTATAACGTGCCGTAACATTCCAGTCGATATTACGAACATCATCACCAAATTGATATTGTCGCACTTCGCTAAAAGTCATCCCTCTTCCTTTAAAGGTAGAATGATATTCACCGCCAAAGATATGATCACTAAGGCGACGGGTTTTTATTTCGATCTTACGAACTTTCTTAAGTAACTCTTTGGTATCCATATTTTTCAATAAACAAATAACAATAATCAATTACCAAAGTGTTTTTGATAATTGCCAATTGATAATTGTGTATACCTACGGCACTTCGATCTCGTTCACGATCTTACCAATAATATCTTCAGAAGTTATATTTTCAGCTTCGGCTTCGTAGGTAATTCCTATTCTATGTCGTAAAACATCATAAACAACGGCTCTAACATCTTCAGGAATAACGTATCCCCTACGTTTTATAAATGCGTAACATTTTGCCGCAGTTGCCAGGTTAATACTACCACGGGGGGAAGCACCAAAGCTAATTAATGGTTTTAGATCTTCTAAACGGTATTTCTCTGGCGTACGGGTTGCAAAAATAATATCCAGAATATATTTCTCGATCTTCTCGTCCATATATACCTCACGTACCGTTTGCTGTGCTCTTAATATCTGCTCGATACTTACCACCTGATTTACCTTCTCAAAACTTCCTTTTAGGTTCGCTCGAATAATTAATTGCTCTTCCTCTAATTGCGGATATTTAATGACGGTTTTTAGCATAAAACGGTCTACCTGTGCTTCAGGTAATGGATAAGTTCCTTCCTGTTCTACCGGGTTTTGCGTTGCCATTACTAAAAACGGCTTATCTAATTTAAAGGTTTCGTCACCAATAGTCACCTGCTTTTCCTGCATTGCTTCCAGTAAAGCCGATTGTACTTTTGCCGGTGCACGGTTAATCTCATCTGCAAGCACGAAATTGGCGAAAATAGGCCCCTTTTTTATACTGAAGTCATTAATCTTCATATTATAAATAAGCGTACCTACAACATCCGCAGGAAGTAAATCTGGTGTAAACTGAACACGACTGAAAGATCCATGAACAGCTTGAGATAATGTGTTAATCGCCAGGGTCTTTGCAAGTCCCGGCACACCTTCTAAAAGGATATGTCCCTGCCCCAGTAAGCCTATAAGTAAACGCTCTACCATGTGCTTTTGCCCCACGATTACTTTATTCATCTCTTTGGTTAGCACATCTACAAAAGCACTCTCCCTTTCAATTTTTTCATTTAGACTGGCGATATCTAAAGAAGATTGATTATCTGTCATTATTCTAATTAGATTTTAAAACGTGAATATACAACCATACTGCGGTCGTAGCAAATTCAATATTATTAAACTTTCGGGTATTCAATAATCTATATTATTTGTTTTGAGCATAAATTTAACGGAATGCTCTAAATTCTATTGTGTATCAGTGATTAATATTTTTTAAAAATATAAAAACTCCGCTTTATTTTTTATTTTCTTGTCAAAGTTCTTAACAAAACTGGATAAATTGAGTAAAATGTATTCAAAGTATACTCTAAAAACAGCTTTAGTAAACCACCTCAAGACATTGGCATTTATCAGAAAAATATTTTCATTTCAAGACATCTCCACCCCAATAACTACCGGACCGGGAAGGAACAAAGTATTTAATCTCTATTGCTTAAAATAAAAAAAGGTGCTTTTTAAGCACCTTTTACATAAGTATTATTAACTAAGTTTCTTTCTTTATTCCAGAAACAAAGTCTCTACATCTGTAGTACCATCATCATCCACCTCTACATTATCTTTAGTAATAGGATCTAAGCCAGAGATTGGATCGGGCTCAACCTTAATTTGATAGGTTCCTTCTGGCACACCATACAATGCAAATTCTCCACTGGCATTGGTATAAGCAGAAATACGATTTGAAGCATTTGTAGCTGTCACTAAACTTCTAAATTCTGAAGGATGAACTTTCCCCACGATCTTCCCGGCATCATCCTCTACAGATAAACGAATTACAGGTTTTAATGTATAGCCTCCGTTACCCTGAGTAACAATAGATTCATCTACATCAAAATCTAATATATAAAGGTACTCTTCGCCAGGTTCAAGCTCCTCGTTAATATTTAATTTTAAACCTGATTGCTGTGCACTTGGTGTTGCTAATGGGAATTCTTCTCCGTTTACAACTATGGTATTATCGTTTCCTAATACCAAACGAATCTGCCCGGCATACCCAGGGGCAATTTCTTCATCAGCCAATAATTGCGAAACTCCACCGGTAAGCTCCAATAGATTATAAATTCCGGCTTCAGTATCTAAAGTTACCCAACCTTCATTTTCGTCTTCTTCGACTCCGGTTTGTACTCTAACTGCTTCCACATCGATATTTACAGCATCATAATCTCCTGGTGCATCTACCATTCTTACAGAAATTCGGGCATTCCCTTCTGCTCCGGCAGAATCATCGTCATCGCTACAAGAGGTTAAGGCCAGTCCTGTAAATACTAATAGAAATAAAGTTTTAAAATTTAAAAATTGCTTTCTCATAAAAATAGATTTGGTTTATTCAGCCTAGATAACGGCGTGAAATTAAAATCATTTTCAACCTTTATACACATTAACGCTTTTTAACAAGATTTAAATGCTTATTAATTCATCTAAGCCCTTTACTTGCAAATACTTTAGTACTTTAGTCTTAAAAAAACATTAACAATGAAAACTGCACTAATCACCGGCGCAACAAGTGGAATAGGAAAAGCAACCGCTAGAATTTTTGCGGAAGAAGGATTTAATTTAATTATATGCGGAAGAAGAGAAGGAAGATTAAACGAACTTAAAGAAGAATTACGCAAAATTACTGAAGTTTTAAGTTTAAGTTTCGATGTTCGTGATAAGGAGGAAGTTTTTAAAAAGATTGAAAATTTACCTCCAGATTTCTCAAATATCGATATTCTAATTAATAATGCCGGGAATGCGCATGGTCTGGATCCCATACAAGACGGATCTATAGACGATTGGGAGGCTATGATAGATATAAACCTAAAAGGTTTACTTTATGTTAGCAAAGCGGTAATTCCGGGAATGATCGACAGAAAATCAGGACATATTATTAACATTGGTTCTACCGCCGGTAAAGAGGTTTACCCCAACGGAAATGTCTATTGCGCCAGCAAACATGCCGTTGATGCTCTTAATCAAGGAATGCGAATAGACCTTAACGGTAAAGGGATTAGGGTTGGTGCTATCAATCCGGGGCTTGTGAAAACCGAATTTAGTGAAGTTCGTTTTAAGGGTGATGCCGAAAAAGCCGAAAAGGTTTACCAGGGTTTTGAAGCTTTACGGCCAGAAGACATTGCAGACATTATTAGATTTGTGGTTACAAGACCTTATCATGTAAATATTGCCGATTTAATCGTGATGTGTACCGCACAGGCTACCAGCACTATCGTAGACAGGAAATTACTATGATTAACAAACGGCTTCTTATCAAAAACCTTTTAGCGCATAACGACGAGAATAGCTTTTATGATAAAAAGTTACAACTGAATATAGGCGAAAAAGAAGGAAAAGCTAAGTTTCTAAAACACATTTGTGCGCTGGCAAATTCCAATCCTAAAAACAACTCTTATATTGTTATTGGGGTTAAAGACGAAGATAATGACATTGTGGGTATCGATTTCTTTGACGATAGTAAAATCCAAAATCTTATTAACGCATATTTAAGCAATCCGCCAAAAGTGATATACGAAAATATTCCTTTTCCGCATCTTCCCGATAATTTGGTTGTTGGTCTGGTAACCATTCGACCAAATAATGGTAGAATATGTTCACTAAGGAAAAATATCTGGAAATATTATGGCGGTTCTATTTTTCTTAGAGATGGTAGCATAAGCATGCCAAAGGATTTTGACATTAAAATTGAAGATGAGAATTCTGAGGTTGTCGCCTCGATCGAAAAACATGCACAGAATAATATAGAATTAACTTTAAACGGTGTTTTTGATTTTATAAAGCATCACAAAAAGTTAAACCCTACTTACCAGGTTTTTAAGGAATATTTTGTGGTATGTTGGGCAGGTAAAAAAAAATATGCCAAAGGTGAAGTTTATTTTAGTCGTGTAGACATTGCATTAATTAATGAACAGGTAAAATTATTCTATTCAGATTTAGATGAAGTAAGTATTTCTTCTGATGCGAATAGCTTCAAAATTCTGGAATATGTGCATCTTGGATTGCCTAACAGCTATAAATACTATCCATTAGAAGAGGTTACGATTCATTTTAAAGATAATGCCACTTACGAAATCCAAAGTGAGCTGGTCTTTCAACCTCCATTATTCGATAAAAATACACTTTATCATATTTACAATAGCAATAATATGCTGGTAGAACGATTAAAAAAATTATTGCCACTTACTAAAAATCAGCGAAAGGATGTTAAAAACCTACCATCTACTTATTTGCTTTGTTATCTTAACGGCTTTGGAGAAGCGATGGAAAAACTGGAGGAGGCTAAACCTTTCCTAAAAAAATACAGTAGCCAGGCCTACCATTATTATAAAGAAAGTACACGAATTTTAAGAAAAGTAAAATATAGTTAATATGGGTAGAACGCTAAGCATTGGCGATATACACGGAGGATTAAAAGCATTAAAACAACTATTACACGATAAAGTTAAAGTTACTACAGAAGACACAATTATTTTCCTAGGTGATTATGTTGATGGCTGGAGTGATTCTGCCAACGTGGTATCTTATCTTATCGAATTAGCTAAAGATTTTGATTGCATTTTTATAAGAGGAAATCATGATGATCTTACTCATCAATATTTAAAAAGTGGTGCTATGACTGATCGATGGGTTATCCATGGCGGACAAAGTAGTATTGATGGCTACGCAAAATTATCTTCTAAAGAAATTCAACAGCACCTGCTATTTTTTTCAGCAATGCAGAATTATTATATAGACGACCAAAATCGATTATTTGTTCATGCCGGATTTACCAACTTACATGGACCGGAAAATGAATATTACGACACTGGATTTTACTGGGATCGTACGTTATGGGAAATGGCAATCTCTTTAGATCCTAACATTGAAAAAACCAGCGAATTTTATCCAAAACGACTTCAAATTTTTGATGAAATCTTTATTGGTCATACTCCGGTAACAAGAATTGGTGAATCTTTACCCGTGAACAAAGCAAGCATCTGGAACATAGATACCGGCGCAGCGTTTAAAGGAAGTATTTCTGCCCTCGATATCAATACAAAAGAAGTTTGGCAAAGTGACCCCGTGTATACCTTATACCCTAATGAGGACGGTAGAAATTAAACTATTAGCCTAAAACATTTAGAACTTTGTAATTCAATGTATTTCCCTTTAATTTGCAAACCCCGTGTTTGTAATTAAATTACTTGCATGGTTATTGCATTTTATATTGCTAACAACTCTGTAAAGAGAAATAATTTTCTTAATTTACAGTAACATACAAAAATAATGGCCCTAGAAAACATAAGACTTGAAGTGATGAAAACTATCGAAAGTAAAGTAGATGGTTTTATTGACAAATATCTAATTTCGGTTGATAATATTTGGCAACCTACAGATCTTTTGCCGAATCTTCAGGGAGAAGAAGGAATGGAGCACGTAAAACAAATTCGTGAAGAAGCGAAAGAATTAGGTTATGATTTTTGGGTGGTTCTGGTTGCAGACATGGTTACTGAAGAAGCCCTACCAACTTACGAAAGCTGGCTTATGGATGTAGAAGGTGTAGACCAGCAACGCCGTGCTGATGGTGAACAAAACCCATGGTCTAAATGGGTAAGACACTGGACGGGGGAAGAAAACCGTCACGGTGATACTTTAAACAAATATCTTTATCTCTCGGGTCGTGTAAATATGCGCGAAATTGAAAAAACCACGCAGCACCTAATTAATGATGGTTTTGATATTGGTACCGGAAGAGATCCTTATAAAAACTTTGTGTATACCAGTTTTCAGGAACTTGCTACCAATATTTCTCATAAAAGAGTGGGACAATTGGCCAAGAAAAAAGGAAATAAAATGCTGGGTAAAATGTGTAATATCATCGCAGGAGACGAGATGCGTCACTATATGGCGTATCGCGAATTCGTAAAAACAATTTTTGAGCACGATCCTAGCGAAATGATGTTGGCATTTCACGATATGATGAAAAAGAAGATCGTTATGCCGGCGCAGTTTTTAAGGGAAAGTGGCGAAGGTATTGCACAGGCTTTCGAGAACTTCTCGAATGCAGCACAGCGCCTAGGTGTTTATACTACTTACGATTATATCGAAATTCTTAAGAAATTAAACGAATACTGGGAGATCGATAAGATGAGAGCTCTTACCGATGAGGCTGAAAAAGCTCGTGATTATCTTATGAAATTACCGGATAGAATGACAAGAATTGCAGACCGTATTGCTATCCCGCAAGATCAATATCAATTTAAATGGGTAGAACCAAACGGAATCATTTAATTCGCGAAGAAAGCAAAACATAAAAAGTCCGCTATAATAGCGGACTTTCATTTTTTGATCATTGTGGTCTATACTAAGATTTTGAATTTTTCCAAACTTTATAAGCGGCAAGATCTCTTTCAATCAAACTTAAACAGAAGGCGATTACCGCTGCATCATCCAAATAGCCTATCACCGGAATAAAATCTGGGATTAAATCGATTGGTGACAGCACATACAATAATGCCGCACCTACTGCAGCGACGATATTAAACGGAATGTCACGATACTCCCCGCTCGCATAATCCCTTACCAAATTAAATAACAACTGGGCATCGTCAAAATATCGTCTTAAAGCATTTTTACTCTCAAATTTTGACTTAATTTTTTCCTCTTCGTCCAGAACCGTTTCTACATCTTCTTCCTGAAAATCTTCCTGTTTCTTTTTATGCTCTTCTTCGATGGTATCTTTACTGAAAATGCTCATTATTGATTTTTTAAAGCTCCAAATTAAAAAAATTATGGCAGACCACTATTGAAGTTATCATTGTTTTAAGAGTATTGTTACAAAATAAACTGAGAACCAAAAACTATCAAAAAGCAGTAATTAACCTCTACATTTAGCTTTTTAAACTCCGCAATATTCTGTGTTTTAAATATAAACTAGCAGGTATTTGAAATTGAAAAATTATATTTATGTCACAAAAAGATAAACTCAAGAAATAGATTTATGAAGAAGATACTTTTTCTCTTAAGCGCACTATGCTTAAGCATTTTTGCCAAAGCGCAAACCTATGGTAATCCGCAAAACGAATTAAAATTAAATATTGCAAATACAATTGCTATCGCCTCTGTAGAAATTGGTTACGAGCGTTTTTTAGACAAAAACCAATCTTTAGAAGCTATCATTTTATTTAACGATCGTATTAATTATCATAGCGAAAGTGGTTCTAGAGAGTTTAATACAAATAGTTTTAAACTAGGCTACAATTATTATTTTGGTGAAGATATGCCGGGTTCTGGATTGTACGTTAATCCATTTATAAAGATACGTACCGGTGATTTCAAACAGGAGGTTACCATAAAAAATGCCACGGTAATAGAAGAAACAGACATGGATTCTTTTATTGTTGGAATAGGTGGAGGTTATAAATGGAACTTCAATAATAAATTCGTGATTGGTCCATTTATAAATATTGGTAGAAATTTTAGTGAAGAAGTAAAAGACCGATTTAGTGCTATAGAGTTTAATACCGGATTATCAGTAGGGTATAGATTTTAAAAATCATTTTATAAAACTCTGATTTTATCCTAAAAATTGGGTGTTTTTACTTAAGAAAAAAGTGCTTTATAGATTTGATATCAACTCTATAAAGCACTTTCTTATGAAAGAGCCTTTACAGCACAGGGTGTGCACGGATTGTAAGAAAGGAAAGCTTATTACCATTGCTACCTTTACGGCACGTGGCCCACCAGAGCACTGGCTGGAAAAATTAAAAAGACAAACTAATAGAAACAAGAAGAAAAACAGCTCCCCAAAAGCGTAAGGGGCGAGCTATGGCTTAAAACCAGCCATTAGAGCATAAGTTAATAATGAATCGTAGAAATATTCATTCTGAACTTTATACTTTATCCTCTGGCTGAAATAACCCAACCTGCTACAGATGAAGAAGAACTAACGGTTCTTCATAAATTAAATCTCTAAAAGGGAGTAATCCCCATAAATGAACAATCGGCAAAGTCCCGATAGCCATCGGGACGGCTTAGTCAACAAGATCTTCATGTTAGGTTGTACCGACCACACGAAGACTTAGTTATTGTGCAAAGTTTATTTCAAACGAGTTTCTAATTCCGCTCTCACTTCTTCTGCTGTAGGATCTTTTGCCAATATAATTCCGTTTTCATCAATTAGAAAGATTGCACCGCCGCGACCATCGACTCCATATTTTTGCCAAATATTGTTTTTTCTATCTAGCTCAATAAGGTTTGTCCATTCCCATTTTTCTTTTTCTAGAAATTTTACAAGTCTATCAGTATTTTTAAACTCTCCAGCAACTCCAACTATCGTAAACCTTTTGTCTTTAAATTCATCATACAAAGGAACCATTGTTCTGCTTTTTCTTATACACGGCCCACACCAAGTAGCCCATAAATCTAACAATGCGATTTTCCCATTAATTTGATCAGAAAGTTTTATTTGATTTCCATGCAAATCAGGTGCTGAAAAATCTATATATTTTTTTCCAACTTTTACTTTCTCAATAGCATCTATTAAGTTTAAAGCCATTTCATTGTATGAATGATTAGGAAATGAATTTTTCAGCTTACTTAATGTATTTTTTGCTAAATCCAAATCTATAGTTTCTTTACTGAAAGAATCTCTATATGCTGAGTAGGAAATTAAATCTTGTAAAAGAAAAAAATACGATATTAAATTTTGATTGTATTTAAGATATTCGTGTTGAAATTCTTTCTGTTCAAGATAAATAGCCTCTGATTTTTTTTCATATTCTGCCCCCTTTGTTTTTATATCTTCTATATCTTGTTTTAAAGTTTTTATTTTGATTTGAATGGAGCTTTTGTCATCTTTATTTTTTGCTCTCTCTAATTCCGTATTTAAAGTATCCAATTTATAATTAATATTTCTAAACTTTTCACCGAAAATGTTTAAGCTATCTTGAAGCAGTTGAAGTCGTTTACTAAATTTTAAATCTAAACTTTTTTTATATTCCTTATATTTTGCATTTAGTTCCCCTCCATTGACTATATTTTTGTCAAATTTATCTTCAGGATATATTGTTAAATCCATTTTTTCATTTTCTAGAAATAATGGCATATATCTTCCTAAATCTTTGGTAAGAAATAGCATTACCGCTTCTGGATGTTTAAGTTTAGTTTCATAATAAAATTTTTCATCTATGACAGGAATCTCAATTATTGAATCGAATCTTGTATCTTGATTGGGTTTTACCAAAAAGATATTTTTAGAATCAACTCCAATTGTATTGCCACTAATTTGTAATATTTGTTCATTCTTACGTGAACAGCTGAAGAAAACTATTGTTATAAAGACGAAAGTGATTTTCGCAATAAATTTCATTTTCACTTTTTGGTTTTAAATTTTACAAAATCAAATTTTTGGTTTGATTGCTTATTGTCTCCAGCTAAATTACTTGCTTCTATTTTTATCATCAGTATCACTTTTTTTATAAAATAGTTGAATTGCAGGATCTGGATTATAATATTGATATTTATCTATTACTGTGGATTTTTCGCCGATGTTGACGTGGGTATTCTTAGATTTTACTCCTATTAGGTATAACGAAGAACTATTGGCAACTTTACCTGATAAAGAATTTATAATCCCCGGAGAAAATCTTAAAGTAGAATTATGATTTAAATCAATTTCTAAACTATCTATAGCAATCATTTTATTTTCATATCCCGAGATAAATATTGGTCCTGCTGAACTTTTTAGGTTTAGTCTTCTTAAATGGTCAGATTTCACAAATATGTTAATTGTTGTTGAATCAATGATGATCTCTGGCATTGCACCTCCTAATTCCAACTTAAATTCATTACATAAGTTTTCTGAATTCAATTTGTCAATCATTAAAGTATCCCCAACACTATGATAAGTAAATTCTGATTCTGCATTTTCGCTTTTCGTGAATGTTGTAAAAGCCGCATTCGTATTTTGATCTAATATAATAGTACCAATTTTACTTAATTTTGGAATTTTTAGAATTTTAAATTCTGGAAGTTTTGTAACATTTCTGCAATCAGAATTGCAATTTTCAACTTTGCTCATAGTAGAGGGTGTATAAGGTGACCTTTTCTTACCTGTTATACGAATTTCAACCAGGATCCCGAATATATAAAGCATAAATAAGGCTAGGAAAGAAGTGAGTACTATATTGCTATTTTTCATTTCTTATAAGTAAAAATGTTAAAGATTAAGATGTTTTTTTAGTTCCTCAGGACTAATTTCTAATTGGGAAGCTTCTTTAATAAATTGAGGTAATATTTTTTCAAAAAAGTTTTTTTTCCTTTCCTCTAGTATACGAAGTGGCGCATCAGATTGAACAAAATAGCCTATTCCCCTTTTATTTTCGATAATACCTTTAGACTGCAATTCAGTGTAAGTTCTCATAATGGTGTTTGGATTAACGCCAACTTCAGCAGCTAGTTCACGCACAGAAGGAATTTTCTCTCCAGGTTGATACTCTTCATTAATAATTTTGTCTGATAAATTATCTGCTATTTGATTATAAATACTTTGACCGTTTTCAAACTCCATTTTAAACCTCCTTTTCTTTTATCTTCAAAAAAGCTACTATACTAAATATCAAACCAAAGCTTAAACAAACAAGAATCAAAAAAGATATTATTTCTTGATCCTTACTACCTATTGGAGCCAGATATAATCCATCTTCTGTTGGGTGATACTGTCCCCAGTTTAAATTTTCCATTATAAAATATATCATTCCTATGCAAAGACCAATGTATATTACTAAACCAAATAAAGTTTTAAGGGTCGCAAATTTTTTAAAAGTTGTAGCACCAAAAAAGAAAGCCATAGCAATTGAAAAACCTATAGAAATGACTAGGGGTAAATTGTTAATTTCACTTATAATATTGCCATCACTATAAATCCTTGTCACAATAATGTTCTGAAAAAAGTCTAAAAGATCAAAGGCTATGAAATTAGGATTCACCACATACATAAAGCCAGAACTAAGCTGGTACGCAGAAAAATAAAGTAATGGAAATACCAGTAAATATAAGAATGGATAAAAAATAAACTGCACCAGATACTTCTCTAATACTGAGCCTGGTACCATGAGATATGAAAGTGACTCTTCTTTATTTCGAAAAGCAGGAAAAGCAGATCCCACATAAAAAGCACCAATTACAATATACGCAAAGACAAAAATTAGAAAATATTCTTCTTGATTACTTTGATTATCTCCATTTATAAACTGTAAGAATGTAATTGCCACTAAAGAAATTCCAAATAATACTGGCACTCCTAAAAGGATACCTGAATAATTATGAAACAAATATTGTTTTACTAGATTAACAAATCGCTTACCATTAAAAATATTATTGCTTCCCATATTTAAGTCAATTTTATGCCACTAGTAGTTGCGTTAAACAAAAGCTCTATATCCACAGACGAGCTATTTCCATTCCCTGGCACTATAACTCTTGACCCTATTGGACCAGATTCTTCGTATAGAGGTTCAATAGATTTTGTATCACGAACTGTTGTAAATTGATACTTTTCAGAAATATCAATTATTTCCCTGTTCATAATCATTTGCCCATGATCCAAAATTATTATACGATCTATAAGATTTTCTACATCCTTAACCTGATGAGTAGAAATAAGTACTAATTGATCCTCGGAAAGTGCTCCAGCCAACATTTTCCTGAATATGCTTTTTGAAGGAATATCTAAACCATTAGTTGGTTCATCAAGAATTAGTAATTTACATTTTGTAGCCAAAGCAAAAGCTATTAAAAATTTCTTTTTTTGACCATAAGACATTTTGCTCAATCGATTATTTATAGGAATCTCAAACTTTTGCATTTGTATATCCATCAGTTCATAATCAAAATTTGGATAAAAAACTGCATTAGCTTTAATATAAAATTTCACTGAAGTATTAGGCAAATAAAACTCCTCTGGCAAGTAATATAGCTGCTTCAAAAAATTTGGTTCCCGTTTTTTTGGGTTATACCCCATAACTTCTACTTTTCCATCTTTAGGAAAAATCATACCTGCTATAAGTTTCAATAAGGTAGTTTTACCCGCACCATTTTTACCTAGGAGACCTGTTATACTACCAGATTTTAAATTAAAGCAAAGATTATCAAACAAAATTTCCTTTCTACGATGGAAAAATTTTAAATAATTTAAATCTATCATTTTAAAAATTTACTGTTCTACCACACTAATACAGTGCAATAGTAATAAAAAAATTCATATTATCAAGATTTTGTTTAGAAAAAATGGTAATCTCTCTGAAAATCAGGTGCCCGAACTTACGGGAATTCAGCTTTCAAAAATGATCGGCAATACCACCAATATTATCTTTACTACCACTTATGCCCAATTTGCGGTAGAAGGATTTCAGGTAAACGCGGTCGATTATTTGCTAAAACCTATTGCTTTTCCCAGATTTATTGAAGCGGTAGAGAAGGTAAAAAATAAAATTTCTACGGAAACACAACCCGAAATTGGAGCTTCTGAAGACTATTTTTTTTGTAAAAACCGATGTAAAGAATCGCTTTCAAAAAGTGAAACTAGATGATATTCTTTATGCTGAAAGTATCAAAAATTATGTAGTAATTCATACTGCAAATAAGCAATTAGTGACTTACAGCACGCTGAAAAAGATTCAGAAGAGTTTGCCTGAAAAAAACTTCATTAAAATTCATAAATCTTATATTGTAGCTTTAAATAAAATCGAAAAAACCGATAATTTTGAAGTTTGGATTAACGGAAAAGACCTTCCATTAGGCGATACTTATCGAAGCGAATTCTTCAAGAAAATCAACACCAAAAAGCTCTAATTTTAACATTTCTTTAAATCTTACTTTCTAAGCGGAAATAAAATGTATTTTTGCAAAAATTTTTAGAAAATGAGCGTACTTGAAAAAAAATTAGTAGACCGTAGTGGTCACAAATGTGAATTATGTGGTTACGAGCACGACTTGCAAATTTATCAGGTACCGCCAACTTCAGAAGGGACCTTAGAAGATTCTATTTTAGCCTGCGAAACCTGTGTAGCGCAAATCGAAGATCCTGAAAAAGTAGAACCTAACCACTGGCGTTGTTTAAATGACAGTATGTGGAATGAACATTTACCGGTGCAAATTGTAGCCTGGAGAATGCTAAACAGATTACGGACTGAAGGCTGGCCGCAGGATTTACTGGAAATGATGTATCTGGATGAAGATGCTTTAGCATGGGCAAAAGCTACGGAAGATACTCAGGATGAATCAGAAAAAATCATTCACAAAGACAGTAACGGCAATATTCTTGCAGATGGTGATTCTGTAGTACTTATTAAAGATTTAGATGTAAAAGGGGCTAATTTCACCGCAAAAAGGGGAACACCCGTACATCGCATTTCTGTGGTTTGGGATAACGCAGAACAAATTGAAGGCCGTGTAGAAGGCCAACAAATTGTAATTCTCACCCAATACGTAAAGAAAACAAAGTAGTCTTAAGGCTACTTTGTTTTCTTTACGTATTGGTTTTTAGCGTTTGCATTATTAACCTCCTTATCCTCGATTTTATAAAAACCAGAAATGGATTGAAATCGCTGTAACAAAAATTTACATCCTACTGCTTTCTTCCTGAAGTGAGGTAGGTTTCACCTTTTTAGATGTTCCTTTTCCAAAATTATAAGTAACACCAAATACAAACTTACGGGTTTCCCAACGATTTATCCAATGTGTTGTCACGTTATCTTGCTGGATAACAGAATTCCACATTGATTTTTTTAAGATATTCTGACAGCCTAATTCTAACTTCAACTTATCATCAAATAACATTTTTTTCACGTTAACACTAATATCATAGAGAGGATTCATTACACTATTCCCACTTTGAGACCTTCCGCTATAAAAACCAGATGCATTAAGCGTCCAATTATCTTTTAAGGTAAGGTTATGGTACATTTCCATACTATATCCAAAACCAGAACGATCGTAACTAAAATTGACAATTTTGGACTCTTCCCTTGTATGATAGCCATCAAAGCTAAACTGAAAATTCCACCAATCCACAGGTTCAAAAGGGAGGTTTAAAGAAATACCCAGGCGGTTACCTGTTGCCCCATTAGCCGTAAATAACAGATTATAATTTTCGTTATCCCGATAATCGATTACGGAGGTGAGTTGATCATTATAGAAATTACCATATAAGCTGGCACTCATTGCATTTTTATAAATATAATTAACTTCAAAGCTATGATAAAACTGTGGTTGCAATGCGGGGTTTCCGATTTCTAAGGTGTAAGGATCCAGATATTGATAATAGGGGTTTAAATCTAAATAGTTTGGTCTCCCTATTCGCCGGCTATAGCTTAACCTGTATTGATGGTTTTCTTTTTCATAATTAATAGACATCGAAGGAAACCAGGCAATATAATTATTGCTATTTGTTTGATTTAATTGTTCAGAAAAACCAGAATAATCTATGTATTCTGCACGGATTCCTGTCAGCACATTCCATTTTCCCAATTGATAACTTCCCTGTATATAAGCAGAAAACAGCTGTTCTTTATAGGTAAAGTTATTGGTAAGCAAATCCTCTGGTATAAATAATTGAGAGCTATCGTTTGCGGCATAATCACTGCTATAATTCATCTTGATTCTAGAGAGTTTCGCACCACTTTCCAATTTTAATTGTTTCGAAAAGCGATGTTGACCATCTGCCTGGGCTGTCAATAATTTATAATGGATTTCTTCAAAAATATCCAATAAAAATTCATTTTGAGGAGTGGGATTTATAGGATACGTATTTTGCAAAAGTCCTTCTTGGCTTTTTTCGTAATCAGCATAATTTAACTGGACATCCAACTGCGTATCCAAACTATCAGAGATATAATTATAAAACAAATTCCCGCTCGTATTTTTGGTTGGTTCTTCGGTCTCTTTTCGAAGCTTTACCTGTCGGTACAAATTATCGTTCCCATATTCATTAGTAGTTCCAAGAGTAAGTTCACTGGAATGTGAATTAGCATAATTAAAAGCAGTGCTTATTTTATGATTTTTCGAAAAATTGCGTTCTATACCTGCTGTAAAGTTTTTTGATATGGTTTTGGGCAACCATTCGTTTTGCTGGTCCAGTACTTTTATAGAATCTTCTAACTGAATGGTTTGTGTAATATTCCGGTGATTAACACTATTATTCCTATTATAATTAGCACCCAGGTTGATATTCCATTTGGAATCATTATAGTAAAGATTCAATCCATTTCTGTTTTTAAAATATTCTGCATACCCCACAGAGGAATATACATTTCCACTAAAAGAAGCTGCTTTGGGTTGTTTCAGATTAATATTGATAATCCCTGCTGTTCCAGAAGCGTCATAACGGGCAGAAGGCTGAGCAATAATTTCAACATTCTCAATATTTTGTCCGCTTAAAGACCTAATATACTCTCGTAAAGCATCGCCTTTTAATAAAGTAGGTTTACCGTTTATCATTAGCTGCACATCTGCATTTCCACGAAACTGAACATTTTCATCTTTATCTAAACTCACGCCGGGGAGCTGCCTTAAGGCTTCCAGGCCATTACTACTGGTAATAATCCCCAATTTTTCTAAATTAAAAATCATTTTATCTCCACTAATTCGTATCGCCTTCTTTTTAGCAATTATATTTACTTCTTCCAACTGGCTGGCATCTTCCGCTAATCTAATCTCAAGTTCAATATGTAAGGCATCACCTTCTAAAATTGTATGGTAAGGCTGGTATCCCATCATGTCTACTTCTAACAATATTACATCCAATTCGATATCTTCCAGTATAAAAACTCCCTTTTCATTAGAATAGGCATAAGTTATAATACTCTTGTTATCTGGTTTTTTTATCAAAACATTAGCATAGGCTAAAGCTTCTCCGGTTTTTTTATCTATAATTTTTCCATTTATCTGATGTTGCGCGTGTAGTTGAATACAAGCGAAACAAAAACATAACACATGTAGAATAGTTCTCATAATTTTCGGTTTTATGAGTACAAGAGTAATCCAAGCTTAGCAATCAAAACTCAGGAACTGACCAAACGCCTTTATCACAACACCATCCCATTAAAATCCTTATTAAAAAGTTTTGTTGTATAGTATTACAGATTCATCCTTTATTTTAAAGGAAAACGTTTATACAGGGTCCTTAATCGGGAAGCTATATTATCTTTATGTTCGTAAATTACCTCTAGGCAAGCCTGGGAGCATTTAATCTCGATCATCGAGTTAAGAAACACCTCCATATTTATGAACGAAAAACAGGAAATACGTTATCATCTTCTCTTTTGGGGACTTTTTGTGGGAATGGATTTGTACTTTGAATTTCTCTTGGGAAAATATGAGACCTTTAGCCTGTGGTTACTACTTCACAAAATAGGTTTCTTTTTTTTACAGGCGCTCATTTTTTATTGGGTGTATTTAGGAGTTGCTCCCTATACTATCCCACAAAAAAGATGGTTAAAATTAATTGGAGGGATAGTTATTTCTATTTTTTTGTTTGCGGGAATTCGATATGTTATAGAAGAAGTCATTATTTACCAGATCACCGGTGCCCACAATTATAGTGATTACTCCCGCCGATGGTTATTCTACATTTACGATAATTCATATTATGCCTTTAGGATTATCCTCCTTAGTTTAGTGTTTTATGGCGTAAAATATTTATTAACTGTGAATCAGGAACTCCATCAGCTTCAATTAGATAAAAAGCAAGCTGAACTTAGAGTACTGAAATCGCAATTGAGTCCGCATTTTTTATTCAACACTCTAAACAGTTTTTATGCCGATGCTTTGGAAGTAGATTTAAATTTAAGTAACGACATTCTTAAGCTTTCTGAAATGCTACGCTACATCACCTACGAAAATGACACTGAAATGGTTCCATTAAAAGGCGAGCTCACATTCTTACAGCATTATATCGCCCTTTTTGAACGTCGTTTTGATAATAAACTATACATAGAAAGCCGTTTTCCCGAAAATCCAGGAGAATATCAAATACCATCTTTACTGCTCATCCATTTTATAGAAAACACGTTTAAGCATGGTATTCTAGATGACCCTCTACAGCCGGTATGGCTAGACATAAGTATTGATAATATGTATTTAAAAATGGAAGTAAAAAATGCGGTAAAGGCCGGGGATAATTATGATGAAAAAGGGATTGGATATAAAAATATACGACAACGCCTTGATTTAATTTTTGGAAAGACCTATACCTTAAACATTGACGAAGAGAAAAATTATTTTAAAGTATTTCTTCAATTTCCATTGACCCGTTGATAATTTAAATGATGAGAAATAAAAGTTTTACCTGCTATATTATTGATGATGAACCACCTGCAGTGCGCATACTGGAAAAATTCATCCAACAGCTGGAGGTGCTTAGCCTTTTGGGAAGCAGCAATAAATCCCTGGAGGCTTTAAACGAAATACAACTAAAAAAGCCGGATATTCTTTTTTTGGATATTCAAATGCCGGATTTAACGGGAATACAGCTTTCTAAGCTTATCAACTATTCTCCCTATATTATTTTCACCACCGCTTACGCTCAATTTGCCGTTGAAGGATTTCAGGTAAACGCAATAGATTATTTATTAAAGCCCATTGCTTTTCCAAGATTTATCGAAGCTATTGAAAAGATAAAGGAACGCCAGCAAACCACCCCTTTGGATGGTTTAATAGCTCCCACTCAGGATTATTTTTTTGTAAAAACCGATGGTAAAAACCGGTTTCAAAAAGTGGCTCTGCCCGATATTCTTTATTTAGAAAGTATAAAAAATTATGTTGTCATCCATACTAAAAACGAACAAATAGTAACCTATAGTACCTTAAAAAGTATACAGGAAAGCCTTCCCGAACATAGTTTTATTCAAGTGCATAAATCGTATATCGTGGCTTTAGATAAAATTGAAAAAACAGATAACTATGAGGTATGGATCGATGGCAAAGACCTTCCATTAGGCGATACTTATAAACATGGTTTTTTTGAAGCTATCCACCAACGAAAACTATAAAAACAACGATATTAATCTTCACTTTTACGAATTATATTTTTCGCATTTTCGTTATTTGGGTCTAATGCTAAAGATTTCTTATAGGCTTTTATGCCTTCTTTTTCTTTGCCTAACTTCAGTAATATTTCACCATAACTATCCCAAGTATTTGCTGCTTTAGGATATAATTCTGTATTCAACTTTAATACTTTTAAAGACTCATCTAACTTATTTTATCCCATTAATTGATAACCAAAACTATTGATCGCACTTTCAGAAACATTATAAACACTTGTTTTTCCTTTCGCCTTTTCATTCTTAATTAAAGCAATAGTTTTTTCGATTGAACTATTTTCAACATAAAAAGAGAATATACTTTTCAAATTCATTATACGCTCTTTTTGTTTTTGCTCTTCAAGAGTTTCTACCCGATAATAGATACGTTCTTTATCGGTAATTTTAGTGGTATCTATTTTATATCTTTTAAGTTTTCCGTTAGTAGAAGAGTTACTCACATATTGAGTTCCATAAATTTGTGGCTCTTCTCGGCGCATCAAATCTCGATCTACCGCAGCAGCGTACCACCAACGGTTTAAAGTAGAATCCATTTCAATTGCTTTTTTAAAACTTTCTACTGCCATTTTTGATGCAATAGTGTCTTTACCGTGCTGAAAAATAATCCCGGCATTATAATAATCTTGCGCAGTTTCTAATTCACCATCGTTAAAAAGCTGCGTGGCTTTAGCCAATCGAATACTATCTTTTTTATTAAGCTCGACCCAATTGATATTTCCCGACATTCTTTCTGATTGATCGGCATCTGCCATTTTTTGTAATTCTGGATTGGTTTGGGCAAAACCACTACTAATTACTACTAGTAAAATTAAACTGAAATAAATATTATTCATTTTATTATGTTTTATGCTCCTTCTATTTACACGATTGATAAAAGATTTTGTTACAAATTCTGCTTAAATACTTATCATTCTATTTAAATTTCCGCAACCCAAAGTGCTTTACTATTGTAATGTTGCTGGAGATTAGTTATTATCAACTTTCGATCATAATTCCTTTTTTTGATCATACACCAAACTATCCGGTAAATAGAGCTTTTCCTCATAGTCTTGCGCAGCGACTAAACCACTTAAAGTGAAAACCAGAATAAAAAGAGAAGGCCTCATCGATTACTTTTCAGCAAAAATAGAAGCCACACTATTTAAAAAATTGTACTATTGGGACACAACTAGCCATTAAAGTTCCAAAAGGTATCCTCATCCCCCAATTTACTGACTGCTGCCATAAACTTTTTTGGGGATAATTGGGTAAGCTTTTTAAACTGCTTAATAAAGTCTGACTGGTCGTAGTAATGTTCTGCAGAAACCGTAGTAAGATTGATATTATTTTGTTGCTGAATTTTCTCTAAAGCAAAGCGGAAGCGGACTAATTTCCGATATTCTTCAACCGAGCAATCGAGATGCTTTTGAAACAACCGAAGTAAAGTTTTACGATGAATATCTAAATCTCTGGCCAAGGCTGAAACTGAAATCATACCTTTACTTTCTATAATTTTATTCACAGCTCCAATAATTCTTTCTTCTTCAAATCCCAGGCATTGTTGTTGAAAAAATTTATCTAACAAATTCGCTTTTTCTGAAATAATTGAAGTTAAAAATACTTGATCCAAAACTTCATTGAATTTCAAACCAAAAGGATTAGTGAAATTTATGGGCTTAGAAAAAACCTCACTATAAACTTCTTTTATAAAATGCTGAATTCCCAAAGGCTGAAAAACTACTCCGATTTTCACGAATTTCCCATTTATTCTCACTCGTCCTAGATTTTGGTACAGCTTAGAATAAACAACCTTCAAAGAATCTTTCTTAGCTGAAGAAACCTCAACAGAAAAATCTGGCAAAATATTATAATCCACATTTTTATATATGGTAAGTGCATTTTTATAATGCGGATAATAGGTGAACGATTGCTGAAAATCTTCATCATCAGATTCATGAAAATAATAATAGGCAATGTATGGTTGAAGTTTTGTTGAAGGTTTACAAGTGAAAAAAGTAGCTGTAGCCATAACTCCAACAAACATAAGAAGTACAAATATAGCCAAATTAAAAAACCTCTACGATTTTTAAAACCTATTCAATTGTTTTCAATTTGGCGTAAATCTCGATAATATTATATTTAAATTTGAATAACCAAAAAGAGATAAAAAATGCTTCAATACCAGCTCCAATCTTATACTATAAGTTCAGATCACGAATTATTGGACAATGAAAACCATATTACTTCAAAAATACGTGAAATTCTTGAAAGCATACACCCCGATGTTCTTAAAGGCAAAGGATACCTGCTAAAAAAATTGCCCCGACTTATTAAGCAATATCCACGGGTGCCCGCTTTAAAAAACTTTTTGGCCACGCTACATAAAGAACGGGGAGAAATGGAACAGGCGTTTAAAGCCAACCGCTGGTTGGTAAAAGAGCATCCCAATTATTTGTTTGGGCGTCTTAATTTGGCTGCGGAATATTTAGAAAACGATCAATTAGAGAAAATCCCGGAGGTTTTGGGCGAAATGATGGAGCTAAAATCACTTTATCCCAATCGTGAAGAATTTCATATTGAAGAGTTTATCGCTTTTAATCAAATATCGGTTTTATATTTTTTGGCACAAGACGAGATCGAACAAGCTGAAATGAGGGTAGATATGATGGTAAAAGTTGCCCCAGATCATCCTAAAACGGAATATGCACAAGACCGAATAAAACAATTTATGCTTATAAAAGCGGCAGAAAGAAAACAACGAGAAAACGAAGAATACCACTCCCCAGCAGTAACTGATAGGCGTTCGCACCTGCAAACCGATAAGGCTCCTGTTTTTAATTTCCCTATACAAATGCAGTGGCTATATGAGGAAGATTACGATTTTCCTAAAAACAAATTAGAAACCATCCTTAAACTGGAGCGCGAACCCCTTATAGAAGATTTAAAAAAATTACTAAACGATAGCATTGCACGTTATGACTACTTTATGGAAGATGATGAAATGGACCTTCTCCTCTTTCCCATACATACTTTATTCATACTGGAAGAATTAAATGCTGAACAGGCATTACCAGAAATTTTTGAGATCCTAAAACAGGATGAAGATTTTTATGAAATATATTTTGGGGATTTTGCAAACAATGTTGTTGCTTCGATCCTTTTTACATTTGGAGAAAATAACCTGCAACAATTTTTCGACTTTCTAAAAACCCCTAATCTTTATGGGCTTTCCAAATCATACGTCTCTGAAGGAATTGCGTTTTTAGCAAACGAAAAATCAGCATTAAGGGAAAGTATCCAATCCCATTATAAAGACCTGCTGCTCTATTTTATTGCAGAAAAGCAGAATGAAAACTTAATTGATCACGAAGCCTACGGACTTATCATTGCTGATATCATAGATTTGCGGATGGAAGAATTACTCCCGCAGATCAAGGAACTTTACCAGTTAAATTTAGTTGCCAAAAGCATAAATGGTGAATTTGACAGTATTGAAGAAGCTTTTAAAAAACCCGAATTTATCAGTGAACAGGCAAAGCTGCCAAAAGCTGATCTGTTTAAGAAATATGAAATCTGGAAGGCAGACTATGAAGCTTATTTAGAAAAAGAGTTTAATGACTTTGATGAAGAACTAGAGGATGATGACTTTAGCTTGTATGATCGTTTTTTCGAGGATGAAGAACCGGAAGATGACTTTGATATGGACGATGTTCCTTTTGATGAAGAAGCATTTCAGCATCTAATAATGAATAACGAAGATCAACAACCGATTATAAAACAAAAAGAACCAGGAAGAAATGATCCTTGTCCCTGTGGAAGTGGAAAGAAATACAAAAAGTGCTGCTTGAATAAAAAATAGCATTTCTTTTTATTAAAAAAACCTCACAGGTTTTAGAAACCTGTGAGGTTTAGATGATTTGCTACAAGTTCTCTAACAGCTTGTAGATATTTTATATTTAAAATCCCTTAGTAAAGGATTTACAGATCAAACTTAATTCCTTGCGCTAATGGTAATTCAGTAGTGTAATTAATCGTGTTGGTTTGTCTGCGCATATACACTTTCCAAGCATCAGAACCACTTTCACGACCACCACCGGTTTCTTTCTCACCACCAAAAGCGCCACCAATTTCAGCTCCAGAAGTTCCAATATTTACATTGGCAATTCCACAATCTGAACCTTCAACCGATAAGAAACGTTCGGCTTCCCGTAAATTATTCGTCATAATCGCTGAAGAAAGTCCTTGACGAACGCCGTTTTGTAATTCTAGCGCGTTACTCACATCGCCTTTATATTTCATAATATAAAGCACGGGTGCAAAAGTTTCGTGTTGTACGATCTCAAAATGATTTTCAGCTTCAGCAATCGCGGGTTTTACATAGCAACCGCTTTCGTAACCTTCGCCCTCTAAAACGCCACCTTCAACTAAAACTTTTCCGCCTTCTTCAACCACTTTCTCTAAAGCAGCCTGATAATTTTTTACCGCATCTTTATCGATTAGCGGCCCAACGTGATTATTTTCATCTAACGGATTCCCGATCTTAATTTGCTGGTAAGCATCTACAATCGCATTTTTCACTTTATCGTAAACATCTTCGTGTACAACTAATCTTCGCGTAGAAGTACAACGCTGTCCGCAAGTTCCTACCGCTCCAAAAACCGCACCGATCACGGTGTTTTTAATATTCGCATCTGGAGTGACGATAATGGCGTTATTTCCGCCTAATTCTAAAAGCGATTTCCCTAAACGCCCGGCCACTTCTTTCGCTACGGTTTTTCCCATTCTGGTAGAACCCGTTGCAGATATTAGCGGAATTCGCTCATCCTTGGTCATCAACTCACCTACTTTATAATCACCGGTGATCAAACAGGAAATACCTTCTGGCACTCCGTTTTCAGAAAAAACACGAGCAGCGATATTCTGGCAAGCTACCGAGGTAAGCGGAGTTTTCTCTGAACCTTTCCAGATACAGGCATCACCACAAACCCAGGCTAAAGCCGTATTCCAAGACCAAACTGCGACCGGAAAGTTAAACGCTGAAATAATTCCAACAACTCCTAATGGATGGTATTGCTCGTACATTCTGTGTCCAGGACGTTCAGAATGCATCGTTAAACCGTGTAATTGTCTTGATAATCCTACCGCAAAATCACAGATATCGATCATCTCCTGTACCTCACCTAAACCTTCCTGATAGGATTTTCCCATTTCGTAAGAAACCAATTTTCCCAGTGGTTCTTTAAGTCGGCGTAATTCGTCATTAAATTTTCTAACAATTTCACCTCGTTGCGGAGCAGGCATTGTTCGCCATTCCTTAAAAGCTTTTTCAGCCGTAGTGATCACTTTTTCGTAATCTTCAGGCGTGGTAGCTTTTACTTTTCCTATCAAAGCTCCATCAACCGGAGAGTAAGATTCGATAATTTCTCCGCCAGAAAAGAAATCTTTCCCGGTCGAAGTTCCGTTGTTTATATCTTGAAGCCCTAATTCTTCTAAGGCTTTATCAATTCCAAAATCTTTTGCGATTTGACTCATTTTTATGTGCGTGTGGTTTGTTTGCTCAAATGCTTAATCTTCGTCTGCCACAAAGCGAGGATCGGTTGGCATTACCTCACCACAATTATCGCAGGTTCTTAAGTCTTCACTAGCATAAAAGTCTTTAAAGTGTTTTAAAAAGTCTTTTTCGATATCTTCTAGCGGAAAATAAACCTCGTGCAATTTATGATTACAATGATCACAAAACCATAACAAGCCATCTTCGCCCGGCAAATCCACTCGTTTACGCTCTACCACCAATCCTAAAGAATTTTCGTGACGAACTGGTGAATGTGGTACTTTAGCCGGATTTAAATACATATCTCCAGGCCCTAATTTCATGGTTTTTTTCACACCTTCATCCTGAATATGAACTTCGATATTCCCTTCCAGCTGGTAAAATAATTCTTCAGTTTCGTTATAGTGATAATCCTTTCTGGCATTTGGCCCGGCAACGATCATCACGATATAATCATCTGCTTCTCTGTATAAATTTCGGTTTCCAACTGGTGGTTTTAACGTATCGCGGTTCTCTTCGATCCACTTGGTAAGATTAAAAGGTTTAGCTACAGCCATAATATAATTTTTGAACCTAAAATTACACAATATGAACAAAAGAACCCCAAAAATCGATAAATATCTGGGCATTCCTGTGTACTAAACTATCTTTCATTTTACGTCTTTTTGTAAATTTTTATATACGACCAAAATCACTTCCCTTTACATTCTCCGTAATCTGTACGCTTTTTTACTATTATTCCTATCCTGATTTATTAAGCAATTCAATTAATTTATATAAATTCAGACCTTCTAAATTAATTTTTGATGAAAAATCTACTTCTTCTACTTAGCATTTTTGTTTTTATAGCCTGCGGTAACACTTCAGAAAAAGAAACCACTCCTGCTTTTACTTCAGAAGCGAAACCACAGGACGATATTCCTAATTTTGGGATTGTAATCCACGGGGGCGCCGGAACGATATTAAAAGAAAATATGAGTGATTCTCTGGAAAAGGCCTATAAAACCAAACTGGAAGAAGCCATAAGAACAGGTCACGAAATTTTAGCAAATGGCGGGACAGCGATCGAAGCAGTACAACGAACTATAAATGTGATGGAAGACTCTCCACTATTTAATTCGGCCAAAGGAGCGGTTTTTGCCAACGACGAAACCAATCAACTGGATGCCTCGATTATGGACGGTAAAACCTTAAATGCAGGGGCAGTGGCCGGAGTCACTAATATAAAAAATCCTATCAATCTAGCTTATGAGGTGATGGAAAATTCAGAGCATGTGCTACTTGCAGGAAAAGGTGCTGAAGAATTTGCCACACAACGCGGATTGGAAATTGTAGATCCGAGTTATTTTTATACCGAAAATCGTTTTAAAAGTTTACAAAAAGTAAAAGAACGTGAAAGGGAAAAATCAGGAAATAAAACGGCTGCCAATTACGACAGTTTTATAAAAGATTCGAAATTTGGAACCGTAGGCTGCGCTGCTTTGGATAAAAACGGAAATCTTGCAGCGGGAACTTCTACCGGCGGGATGACCAATAAAAAATGGAATAGAATTGGCGATTCTCCCATTATCGGTGCCGGGACTTACGCTAACAACGCAACTTGTGCGGTATCATCTACCGGTTGGGGAGAATTCTTCATACGTGGCGTTGTAGCTTACGATATTTCAGCATTAATGGAATATAAAGGATTGAGCTTACAGGAAGCGGCAGCTGAGGTTATTCAGAAAAAAGTACCAGAGATGGGTGGCGATGGCGGAATCATTGCCATAGATCACGATGGTAATGTAGCGATGGAATTTAATACCGCCGGGATGTACCGAGCGACAATGAATAAGAAAGGTGAATTAAAAATTGGTATTTACGGCGAATAATTTCAGCTTAAAAATATAGATTTAAGCCCTGTTTTTTTCAGGGCTTTTTTATTTGTTAAACCAATCTATAAATAAAATCGAAGCCCTAAATTTGCAAAACTGGTTCTAAAACTTTCAAAAATCGGTTTTTACTGTTATTTTTAAAGTCAACCTCAACAATTGAATTCTATTTTGATGAAAATCCTCTTTGCTTTATTTACTTTCTGTTTTCTACTTAAACCTGTTTATGCACAACGACTTACAAAAGAAGAATTACAGGATAGTGTAAAGACGATTCCATCTTTTACCATTCATAAAGACAATTATTTTATTACCGGAGTTCCTACGCATACCGGAATTAGCAAAAAAACTGCAGATGCTAAATACCAGGTAAGTTTTAAGCAATTACTTTTTAGAAAAAAAGTGCCCCAGGATTCTTATTTATTTTTGAAATACACACAAAAGGCTTTCTGGAACATCTACGAATTTTCCAGCCCTTTTAAAGAAATTAATTTCAATCCTGGGATTGCGTATTCTAAATATTTCTACGATAAATCGAATAAAGTGAATTCATTGGCTACGCTAGCTTTAGAGCACGAATCGAATGGTCGAGACAGTATCTATTCTCGTAGCTGGAATTTTGTTTCTTTAGAATATCACTGGGCAATTTCTAAAAAACTTGTGGCAGGAGTGAAAGCCTGGCTGCCTTTTTACTACAAAGAGAGTAATCCAGACCTTATGGATTACTCTGGATACGGTCAGTTAAATTTTGATTATGAGTTTATCCCAAATAGACTTTATGCGCAACTAATGCTTCAAAAAGGACTTTCTCTAGACTGGAAAGGAGCGGCAAGACCTAGAATTCTTTACAATCCTTTTAATAGCGTTAACCAGTTTCTCGTATTAGAATGGTTCACCGGTTATGACGAAAACCTTATTGAATACGATAGGTACCGCAGTGTGATACGTATTGGTTTTCTTTTAAAGAGCAACGAATTCGATTTTCTACGCGCTAGAAAATAATTAACTTTTTTTTAAGTTTAGTTAGTTCGGTTAATTCCGAACCAATCGTATTTTTGCAAACCGAATAATAAAATTCAAGGTATGGAATGTTGTTCTGAAGAGAAGAAAAAATTGATAGAAGAAGTTGGGCTTCATTTTGAAAAAGCCAAGCAAATGTCTCCTCTAGCTGCAAGAATATATGCTATTATGATATTATCGCCCTATGACGGACATACGTTTGACGAAATATTAGAAATGACTTGTGCCAGTAAAAGCTCTGTTTCTACTCAACTTAATCTTCTGCTTCAACTCAAAAAGGTAGAATATTTTACTAAATCTGGCGACCGTAAAAGATATTTTAGAGCGAGCAAAAGCTACCTGATAAATACATTAAAAGAAGATTTGGAACGAGTGAAGGAAGAGATTGCTTTGATAAATAAAATTACAGAATTCAATTCACTTTATAACCAACATAAGTATGAAGAGCACGGAGTTATTTCTGTACTTTTTCGGGCTTATTTAATTAAACAGCAAGGAAATATGAAAGATACTATAGAGAAAATGTCAAAATTTAAAAATCAATAAATATAACCTACGTATAAAAATGAGAAAATCAATATTAAATATAAGTTTATTAGCTGGCATCCTGCTTCTTATATCTTGTGGTAATGATAGTGAAAAATCACAACAGGCAGCTGGTGCCCAGGCTCAACAGGCCAAACCCTATCCTGTAATAGAAATAATCACTAAAACTGTAGAAGGGAACACCTCTTACCCGGTAAATATAGAAGGTATTGTAAACAGTGAAATACGTGCTAAAGTATCGGGCTACATTAACAAAGTGATGGTTGATGAAGGTGAAAAAGTAAAAAAAGGGCAAATCCTTTTTAAACTGGAAACCCAATCCTTAAATCAAGACGCCCAAGCCGCTCAGGCCAATGTAAATGCAGCTCAGGTTGAAGTAGACAAACTTAAACCGCTGGTAGAAAAAGATATTATTAGTGAGGTGCAGTTAGAAACGGCAAAAGCAAAATTACAACAAGCAAAAAGCAGTTATAATAGTATTGCGGCCAATATAGGCTATGCGAATATTAAAAGCCCCGTAGATGGTTATGTAGGCTCCATTAGGTTAAGGGAAGGTGCTTTAGTTAGCCCTACCAGCCAACAACCTTTAACTACCGTAGCTGATATTAGTAAAGTGTATGCCTACTTCTCTATGAATGAAACCGACTATCTTAATTTTCTTCAGAATAAAAGAGGAGAATCTTTTGACGAGATAATTAAAAACCTTCCCAACGTAAAATTAAGATTAGCTAATGGCACGATGTATTCTGAAGAAGGAAGAATAGAAACCATAAATTCTCAGGTAAACGCTAACACAGGTACTGTTTCTTTTAGAGCGGTATTTGACAATTCTTCCAGAATTTTAACCAATGGAAATAGCGGAAGCATTCTTATTCCCGAAGTTTATAAAGATGCCGTTGTAGTACCACAGTCTGCCACGTTTGAACAGCAGGGAAGCATTATGGTGATGAAAGTAGGGGAAGATAACAAAGTAACTTCTTCTGCCATTAAAACTAAAGATGAAATTGGCAGTTTGTACATCGTTGAAAGCGGAATAAAACAAGGCGATAAAATTGTTGCAAAAGGAGTCTCTAAAATTAGACCCGGCTCTGAAATTAAACCACAGCCTTTGCCTTTTGACAGCATAGCAGAACCTATCGAAAAAATATTTAAATAAATTGCTGAAGAAATAAATTATGCTTAAAACATTTATAGAGAGACCCGTATTATCTACGGTAGTTTCTATCTTATTAGTTATACTTGGTGTATTGGGCTTAACAGCTTTACCAATTACCCAGTATCCCGATATTGCGCCCCCAACCATTACGGTTTCTACAAGTTATCCGGGGGCCAATGCTGAAACGATTTTGGAAAGTGTAATCGTTCCTATTGAAGAACAGATAAATGGTGTAGAGGGAATGACTTATCTTACCTCTACCGCTACCAATAACGGTACGGCTGAAATCACCGTTTTTTTCGATCAGGAAATAGATCCGGATATCGCAGCGGTAAACGTACAAAACCGGGTGGCCAGGGCCAACCCTTTACTCCCTGCCGAAGTTAAACAAACCGGGGTTACTACTCAAAAGCAACAGACCAGTGCCTTAATGTTCTTGTCTTTTTATAGTACTAATAAAGATTACGATGATACATTTATTCAGAATTACTTAAAAATAAATGTTATTCCTGAAATCCAAAGGGTAAATGGCGTTGGTAACGTAAACGTATTTGGGCAAAAGGATTACGCTATGCGAATCTGGTTGCAACCCGAAAAATTAACCGCCTATAATTTAGTCCCTTCAGATGTAATTGCAGCGCTTAATGAACAAAGTTTAGAGGCAGCTGCCGGTGCGCTTGGTGAAAATAACGGGGAAGCTTTTTCTTACACTATTAAGTACAGCGGACGTTTTAAAACAGAAAAGGAATACAAAAACATTATCATCAAGGCTTTAGGAGATAGTGAATATTTACGGTTAAAGGATGTTGCCGAAATAGAATTGGATGCACAATCCTATAACGGCGGTTCTATGACTAAAGGAAATCCTGCGGTGAATATGGCTATTTTTCAGACCAAAGGATCTAATGCACGTGATATTATTCAAACTATCAAAGTAAAATTAGAGGACATTGAAGCCAATCTTCCCGAAGGGATAGAAATTTATATTCCTTACGATACCAATAATTTCTTAAATGCTTCTATAGATAAAGTAGTACATACGCTGGTTGAAGCATTTATACTGGTTTTTATTGTGGTGTTTATTTTCCTTCAGGATTTTAGATCTACTTTAATTCCGGCAATTGCGGTTCCCGTTTCTATTATTGGTACTTTCTTTTTCTTAAACCTGTTTGGTTATTCCATTAACCTGCTTACCCTATTTGCCCTGGTACTGGCTATTGGTATTGTGGTAGATGATGCCATTGTAGTGGTAGAAGCAGTGCACGCAAAAATAGATGAAGGCGCCGATAATGCGAAAAATGCCACTCTAGATGCGATGCACGAAATTTCTGGAGCAATTGTTTCCATTACTTTAGTGATGGCAGCGGTATTTATTCCGGTAACATTTATCACAGGACCCACAGGTGTTTTCTACGAACAATTTGGGATTACGTTGATTGTTGCCATCTTTATTTCGGCAGTTAACGCATTGACTTTAAGTCCCGCATTGTGTGCATTATTTTTAAAAACCCACAACGAAAAAGAAGATAAAAAGAAAAACTTCCTGCAAAAATTTTATGCAGCGTTTAACCGTGGTTTTAATGCGACTATTAATCGCTATGGTAAATCACTTCAGTTTTTATACAAAAATAAATGGATTAGTGCGCTCATCCTTATCCTGGCAGTAGCAGGTATTTGGTGGACTTCTTCCACCACTCCTACCGGCTTTGTTCCTGATGAGGATAGAGGTTTGTTATTTGTAAATGTTGAATTACCCGCCGGGGCTTCTATTGATAGAACGTCTCAAGTGAATAATGAGCTTTATCAAAAAATAAAAGATATACCTGGTGTTGAAGGCGTATCTGTAATTAATGGACGAAGTTTAATTAGTGGTGCCGGTAGTAACTATGGTCTAGGCTTTGTAAAACTACAAGATTGGGAAGAACGTGATACCGATGAACTTTCGCTAAAAGCAATTACCGGAAAATTATTTGGTATTGCAGCCACCATTCCAGAGGCGAATATTATTTTCTTTGCCCCACCAAGTATTCCAGGTTTTGGGAACTCTGCCGGGTTTGAAGTGAATCTATTGGATCGCTCAGGTTCAAGTTTTGAAGAATTAGATGCGGCCAACCAGGAATTTATAGGAAAGCTGATGCAGCGCCCCGAAATTCAATATGCGCAGTCATCGTTCAATACAAAATATCCACAGTACGAAATTAATCTGAATGTACCTTTAGCCAAAGATAAAGGAGTTTCGGTAAGTGAGATTTTCTCGACCTTACAAGGCTATATTGGAGGAATTTATGCTGCCGATTTTTCAAGATTTGGTAAACAATACCGTGTATATGTACAGGCACTTCCGCAAGACAGGGCCACTAAAAGTGATTTAAATAGATTGTATGTTCGTACTGAAAGTGGCGAAATGTCTCCTATTACGCAGTTTGTAACTCTTAAAAGGGTTTATGGGCCGCAATCGGTAACCAGGTTCAACCTGTTTAATTCTACTAAGCTAACAGGAGCCACCAATCCCGGATTCAGTTCTGGTGATGCGATTACTGCGATAGAAGAAGTAGCTTCTACATTACCAGGTAACTACGGGACTGCTTATTCAGGATTAACAAGAGAGGAAGTAAATGCCGGTAACCAAACCACGACTATATTTTTACTTTCTATAGTGTTTGTTTATTTCTTATTGGCAGCACAATACGAAAGTTATTTATTACCGCTTTCGGTATTGCTTTCCTTACCATTAGGAGTATTTGGTGCTTATTTAACGACTAAACTTGCAGGACTTCAGAATGACATCTATTTCCAAATTGCATTAATTATGTTAATTGGTCTGCTTGCTAAAAACGCGATTTTAATTGTAGAGTTTGCCATCCAACGACGAAAACGTGGAGAAAGCATTGTAGATGCTGCTATAGATGGCGCCAAAGCCAGGTTACGACCAATTTTAATGACCTCTTTTGCTTTTATTCTAGGATTAATGCCATTGGTATTAGCAAGTGGTGTAGGTGCCGAAGGTAACCGTGCTATTGGTACCGGAGCAGCCGGAGGTTTATTAATTGGTACAATTACAGGAGTATTTGTAATCCCAATGTTGTTTATCCTTTTCCAATGGTTACAGGAAAAAATTGGTAAAAAGCCAGAGGCTGTTAACACTAATAACCAAGAATAAAATTGCTATGAAATTTTTAATAAAATTTAAATTTATCGGGCTATCGCTAGTCGTCTTAAGCTTACAATCTTGTTTTGTAGCTAAAGATTATGAACAGCCTGATATTATAGAAGAAGAAAACTTTAGAACCGACAGTATTCCGCAAGACAGCCTAACAATGGCCAATGTTTCTTGGCGAGATATGTTTACCGATCCTATTTTGCAAAATCATATTGAAGAAGGCCTTCAAAACAATATTGATATTCGAGTAGCGCTTCAGCAAATACTATATGCTGAAGCTTACTTGAAGCAAGGAAAAGCCGGTTATTTTCCTTCAATTACAGGAAATGCGTCGGTAACTCGCCAAGAGCTTTCATCAAATAGCCAGTTTGGAGGTTTCTTCTCTTCGTTAGATCAATATGAAATTAGTGCAGATCTTTCTTGGGAAGCCGATATTTGGGGAAAAATTAGAAGTCAAAAAAGAGCTTACGAAGCTTCTTATTTACAAAGCGTGGCCGCACACCAAGCGGTAAAAACTACGCTTATTTCTAACATTGCTTCTACGTATTATCAATTGCTTTCGTTAGACGAGCAACGTAAAGTCACCGAGAGAACAATTGAAAACCGAGAAAAAAGTTTAGAAACCAACAAAGCTTTAAAAGAAGCCGGAAACATTACTGAAGTTGGTGTAAAACAAACCGAAGCGCAGCTTTATACAGCCCAAGCTTTATTGGTAGATATTAATAATCAAATTCGATTATTAGAAAACACGATGTCTATTTTATTAGGTAAAGAACCACAAGACATTAACCGAAGTGTTTTAGCCGATCAAACAATTGAAACCGAATTAAAAACCGGAGTTCCTGCACAATTATTGAGAAACAGACCCGATGTAATTCAGGCAGAATATGGCTTGGTAAATGCTTTTGAAATGACCAATGTTGCCCGAGCTAATTTCTATCCTTCATTAACATTAACAGCAACAGGAGGTTTTCAATCTTTAGATTTGGGAGAGCTTATAGATACCAATTCATTATTTGCCACGATTGTAGGAGGTATTACGCAACCCATTTTTCAGCGTAGACAAATAAAAACGCAATACGAAGCTTCACAAGCGCAACAAGAACAAGCTAGACTTCAGTTTAGACAAGCTTTCTTAACGGCTACAAAAGAAGTGGCCGATGCTTTATATAATTATGAAGCGGCAAGCGATAAAATTGAAATAAAAGAAAAAGAATATAGTGCTTATGAAACCGCAACTAATTATTCGCAAGAATTGTTAGATAATGGTTTAGCCAATTATTTAGAAGTTTTAACGGCAAGAGAAAATGCGTTAAACTCTAGATTAGACTTGATCAACGCTAAGTATTCACAATTAAATTCGATGGTGAATTTATACCAGGCACTTGGGGGAGGATGGCAATAGTTTGAATCTTGTTATTTGTTAATTGTTGGAAATAGCCCCGGATTTAAAAAAATTCGGGGCTGTTTTATCGCATTATTTCGACACTATCCCGCAAAGTGTGTAAAGTTAAAATAACAGGGGTTGGACTTTTTAAAGTCTGACCCTTTTTTCATAGATCGTAAGGAACTGATTTAAGATAATGCCCCAGTTCCTGATAGGCATTGACCACTTCTTAGTGGCTTCCCTTGTAGCCAAATATACTGATTTCATCACTGCCTCATCTGTCGGGAAAGACAGTTTGTTTTTAGTATACTTCCTGATTTTCCCATTGAGGTTCTCGATAAGGTTCGTGGTATAAATGATTTTTCTTATTTCCAGGGGAAACTCAAAGAATATCGTGAGGTCTTCCCAGTTGTCCCTCCAACTTTTAATAGCATAAGAATATTTACTTTCCCATAGCTTTGCAAAATCATCCAGGGCAGCTTTAGCAGCTTGCTGGTTAGGTGCATTGTAGATATGCTTCATATCTGCTGTAAAGGCTTTTTTGTCCTTCCATACCACATACCTGCAAGCGTTACGTATTTGATGCACCACACAGATTTGGGTTTTGGACTCAGGGAATACGTTCCTGATAGTATCGGTAAACCCGTTTAGATTGTCGGTAGCCGTGATAAGGATATCTTCAGTTCCCCTGGATTTTATATCGGTAAGGACACTCATCCAAAAGGCTGCAGATTCATTTTTGCCCAACCAAAGTCCCAAAACTTCTTTCTTTCCATCTCTGCGAAGTCCTACTGCTATGTATATGGTCTTGTTAATCACCTTGGAGTTCTCCCGTACTTTGAATACGATCCCATCCATCCAAACAATAAGATATACGGGTTCTAAAGGACGGTTCTGCCAGGCCACAATATCTTCGGTAACCTTTTCGGTAATCCTTGAGATGGTGGATGTGGAAACCTCAAAATTATAAACTTCCCTGATCTGTTCTTCGATATCGCTATTGCTCATTCCTTTGGCATACAGCGATACAATAACATTTTCAATCCCATCGACCATATTGCCACGTTTGGGGACAATCATCGGATTAAAAGAAGCATCCCGATCTCTGGGGACCTGGATCTGGGATTCCCCAAAAGAGGTGCAAACCCTTTTTTGACCAAAACCATTTCGGGTGTTGGGATTGTCGGATTTCTGGCTTTTATCATAGCCTAGATGGCCATCCAATTCGCCTTCCAGTATTTTCTCAATGCCACGTTTCTGCAGTTGTTTTAAAAAGCCATTGAGCTCATCTCCACTTTTGAACTGCTTTAAAAATTCATCGTTAAATAAATCCTCTTTTTTCATACTGTGTAAAATTTAAAATTAGACAAAAAAAATAACAGGGGTCGCGACCCCTGTTATTTTTCTATTTACACAGTTTATGAGATAGTCCTATTATTTCGCTTATAATTAAAATCAATGCGTCTAAAAGTTATACTTTTGTTTATCCAATTTTTTTCATCGATCATCACAAACTTTTCGAACAAAAACTCTAAAGCTTATGGGAAAATATTACGCTGTAAATTTCTATAGCTTTTCTAACCAATATCCGTTTGTAACCAAGATCATTAAACAGATCATCTTCTGGATCTTTGCTTATGGATTATTGTTTTTAATTATACATTTCACCGCATTGTCTGTGTTATAGGCCATGGGAAGACCTACAGATATTTCTATTTCTGGCGTGCTTACCCTGTTTCTTAGCCTTGGTGCATTGTTGGGTTTAGCTTTAGGGATCATCGACCATTTTCTTAAAAATTATATGTTTAGAAATCGCTCGTTAGGTTTTAATATTCTGGTGGGTGGTGTACTCTATTTTACGGTGCTCACGTCGATAATTTTTCTATTACGATATATTGTTATAGAATTTATTAGCGGTACGTTTTTAAATCAATATACCGAGCATATCATTAGGATGAATTGGGAGTATTATAACGTAATCATCTTAAGTTATACGCTATTTATGACCTTGGTGCTGAGTTTTATTAATCAGATGACCAATAAATTTGGGCCAGGTCTTATCTTACCTTTTTTACTTGGTAAGTTCCGTTATCCAGCTGAAGAGAATAGATTATTTATGTTTTTGGATCTTAAGGATTCGACACAACTAGCCGAAAAGCTTGGGCATTTGCGATATAGTGCTTTTATCCAGGAAAGCTTTATGGACATTAATCAAATGGTAAAAAAATATAATGCCCAGATCTATCAATACGTAGGTGACGAAATTGTAGTAAGCTGGCCACTTAGATGCTTTGATTCTTCTTTAGCGATCGAATTTTTCTACGCCGTACATAAACGATTTCAGCATAAAAAAGAGCATTATTTAAGGGCCTACGATCACGTTCCTGTTTTTAAAGCCGGTGCCCATCAAGGCTTGGTTACTGCAGTAGAAGTTGGTGATATTAAACGTGAAATTGCTTATCATGGAGATACTTTAAATGTGGCTTCAAGGATAGAGGGATTATGCAAAACCTATGATAAATTGATCCTTATCTCTGGCAAGGTAAACGAGAATCCTAAAATTGGCGAAAACTTCATTGTTAAACCTTTAGGGCCACAAAAACTGGAAGGAAGAGAAATGAGTGTAGATGTTTTTTGTGTTGCTGAAAAATAAGCCGAACACTTAACAGGATTGCATTTTAATTTTCTTCTGAATTTCCTAAATTTACGTAAAGCTGAAGCATTAAAATTGTAAAAAAATATTGCGGTATTTTATGAAATTTCAGCAATGATAAACCACCACGTAAAACAAATAATATGAGCACTTTTGGAGATATCATCGCAGACGAAAATCCTGTTTTAATCGATTTTTATGCCGATTGGTGCGGTCCATGCAAAACTTTAGCGCCAATTCTAAAAGAAGTAAAGACCGAACTTGGTGAAAATATCAAGATCATTAAAATCGATGTAGATAAAAATCAGCAACTTGCGGCAAAATACCAGGTAAGGGGTGTCCCAACCATGATGCTGTTTAAAAATGGAGCTCAACTTTGGCGCCAATCTGGTGTTATACAAAAGCAGGATATTATCAATATTATTAAATCTAAGGCTTAATTTAATTTATTGCCTTTTGCCGTCCACCAGGGATGAACTTCTATAGTTAATCGTCCCGCTTTTACCATAGGATCCAAGTTGGCTAAACTGTCGGCTTCTTTTAGTGTTCTGGTATTATAAACGGCAATTCCTTTTATATCGCTGCTATCTTCAAATGGGCCAATTAAACTGGCATAACCCTCATTACCCATTCGTTCTAAATGCGCCATATGCTGCTGTTGTAATTTTGCTAAACTAAGCGAATCCTGATCCCGATTTGGCCCAGTTTTCAAAAAAACCATATAATATTGTTGCATTAAGTAAGTGGTGTCGCCTTCTTTATAAGTAAAGCTTTTAAAACCATCTTCCTGTAAATGTTTTGACATTTCTTCTGCAGAAATCTTATCTTCCTTTTCCTCTTTATCTTCTTCAGCAGAAGTTGATTTATCTGTATGACATGAAATAAAAATGAGGCTCAAAATCATCAAAAATCGAAAACATTTTACCATGATTTATACGGATTTTTACTCAGTTGGGAATTGTAATATTTTGGATCTCCGGTAACTTCCTGCCCTAGCCATTTCGGTTTTTCAAAATTTTCAGTTTCAGATGCTAACTCAACTTCAGCAACGATCAAGCCTTCGTTTTCACCATAAAACTCATCTACTTCAAAAATATGACTGGCAGATTTCACTAAAAACCGGGCTTTATCGATCATTCCAGGCTCGCAAAGTTTTAAAAGTGCTTCAGCTTCCGTTTTATCGATTTCTTTTTCCCATTCAAAACGGCTTAATCCTGCTTCATTATTTTTTCCTTTTACGGTAAGGAAGGCAGTTTCATCCTTAATTCTTATACGAACGGTACGCAGTGGATCTGTATTTAAAAAACCTTGTGTAATGCGGTTCTTTTGATAAAATTCTGCTTTAAAATCTTCATTTTTAACTAAAAACTTCCTTTCAATTTCTACCATCGTATTTTGCTGCGAGTTCGTTTATTTTATTTGATTTTATTATGGAATCTGAATACCAAAAGTTTGCGACATGCATCATCGCTTTGGCAATATTCTCACATCTAACAGATCGATATTTTTTTAGATTCCCTACAAGCATAAAATTAAATAATTTAAAAGCATGCGTGGCGACTTTCTCAAAAATACGTTTCTCTTCTCGATCTCCCACTATTAATGCCGGCCTGAAAATATAAATATTCGGGATATTTGCAACCATGACATCCTGCTCCATTTCCCCTTTGATTCGATTGTAAAAAATACGACTATTGGCATCGGCTCCCATAGCCGAGATCACCACGAAACATTCTGCACCATTTTTTGCTGCCAGCTTTGCAGCAGTGACCGGGATTCCATAATCGATCTTTTTATATTTCTCTTTATCGGGCGTCTTAGCTTTTGTAGTGCCTATACAACAAAATACATCATGAGCTTTAAAAGCTTCTTTATGACTTTCTAACTTCAACACATCGATAAGGTGCTCTTCCAACTTTGCATGTACTTTTCCTAATTTACTTCTGGAAAATAAAGATACTTTAGTATAATTTTCATTTTTTAAAAGTTCTTCTACCAAATGTCGTCCTGTTAGTCCGGTCGCTCCCAAAACAATGGCCGTCTTCTCCATAATGCAAGTTTAGATCGTCTTATTAAATATAATCAAATTAGCTGACTGTACTTTCAGGTTGCATGCTTTTAGCATTAAATTTGCAGTATCGTGACAATGCGCAAGATAATTCATATCGACATGGATGCGTTTTACGCTTCAGTAGAACAGCTGGATAACCCCGAATTACGCGGTAAGCCTATTGCTGTGGGTGGCAGCTCCCAACGCGGAGTGGTAAGTGCTGCCAGTTATGAAGCTAGAAAATTTGGAGTTAGAAGCGCAATGAGCAGCGTCATTGCTAAAAGAAATTGTCCTGATATAATTTTTGTGAAAGCACGTTTTGATCGCTATCGCGAAATTTCACAACAAATCAGAAGCATCTTTTTTGAGTATACAGATTTGGTAGAGCCCCTTTCATTAGACGAAGCGTATCTGGATGTTACCGAAAATAAAAAAGGGAATCCCAGCGCTACGATGATTGCCAGGGAAATTCGTGAAAAAATAAAGCAAAAAACAGGTCTAAATGCTTCTGCAGGGATTTCTGTAAATAAGTTTATTGCAAAAGTTGCCAGTGATATAAATAAGCCTAACGGACAAAAAACCGTAAACCCTGAAGAAGTTCTGGATTTTCTAGAGCAGCTGGAAATCAGGAAATTTTATGGTGTTGGGAAAGTTACCGCTGAAAAAATGTACCGCCTGGGAATTTTTACGGGGAAAGATCTGAAATCGAAATCTGAAGCATATCTTGCAGATCACTTTGGTAAACACGGACCATATTATTATAATGTCGTTAGAGGAATACATGAAAGTGAAGTAAAACCAAACCGAATGCGAAAATCCCTTGGTGCCGAGCGCACTTTTAGTGAAAATATTTCTTCGGAAATTTTTATGCTTGAAAAACTTACCAATATTGCCGAAGAAATAGAGCGTCGTCTACAAAAAAGCAAAGTTGCCGGCAAAACAGTAACCTTAAAAATAAAGTATAGTGATTTCACGCTACAAACCCGTAGTAAAACTATTTCTTATTTTATCTCCAGCAAAGAGTTGATTCTGGAGATGGCTAAAGAATTACTCTATCAAGAGAAAATGAAAGACTCAGTACGCCTCCTGGGAATATCACTATCCAATTTAAATACCGATAGCCCTTCTGTAAAAACCAAGGAGGAAAAGAAAGAAGTTGCCGTACAACTTAAATTCGATTTTTAGAGCCTAATCTTCAATAGCCATTCTTGATATACACGCATAAAAAAACCCCGAATCGAAAATCCGGGGTTAGTTCTTTTATAAAAATTGTTTGGGCATTACTCTATTTCAGAAACTCTAAGCGTGTTTACCATTCCTTTAGAAGAGATTGGCATGGCTGCAAGATTAATAGTAAAATCGCCTTGCGTTACAAAACCACCAGATTTTGCAATATTATTAATATCATCAATAGTTTCGTCTGTAGTGCTATACTTATCGTAATAAAAAGCCTTCACACCCCAAAGTAAACTTAGACGGTTAAGGATTCTTTTATTATGAGTAAATACTAAAATATGACTTTCTGGACGCCATGCTGAAATCTGAAAAGCAGTATACCCACTATTGGTTAAAGTACAAATTGCTTTTGCTTTAATTTCATTGGCCATATGCGCGGCATGAAAACAAACAGATTTAGTAATATATCTTTTAGTGCGAACATGTGGCGGATCGTGTGGAACTTTAATTAATGGTGAATTCTCCACACTTCTTAAAATAGAAGCCATTTTTTGGATCACCTGTACAGGATATTGCCCCACTGAAGTTTCCCCACTAAGCATTACCGCATCTGCACCATCCATAACCGAGTTTGCAACATCGTTTACTTCTGCTCTGGTTGGGGTTAAACTGGTAATCATTGTTTCCATCATTTGGGTAGCAATAATTACCGGAATACGGGCTTTCTTAGCAACCAGAACTAATTTTTTCTGAATTAACGGTACTTCCTGAGCCGGAATTTCAACTCCCAAATCTCCACGAGCTACCATTAAACCATCACAATAAGCTACAATCTTTTCGATATTCTCTACACCTTCAGGTTTCTCGATTTTAGCAATAATCGGAATTTTATAATCTGTATGCTCCTTAATTAAATCCTGAAGTTCTATAATATCTTTCTCATGTCTCACGAAAGATAAAGCAATCCAATCCACCTCTAATTTACAGGCAAATTCGGCATCCTTTACATCTTTTTCTGTAAGTGCAGGTAAAGAAATATTAGTGTTAGGAAGGTTTACCCCTTTTTTAGATTTTAAAGGCCCGCCCTGGATAACTTTGGCTACAACTTCGTTCTCTCTATTTGTGCTAACAACCTCAAAAATCAATTTACCGTCGTCTAACAGAATTCGCTCCCCTTCATTTACATCTCTGGGAAAAGCATCGTAATTCATATAAACTCGCTCTTTAGAACCTTCAAAACGCTCTCCTGTTGCAAAAACAATTTCGTCACCTTGTGCAACAACCACATCTTCCTTCATGGTTCCTACACGCAACTTAGGCCCTTGTAAATCGGCTAAAATTGCGGCGGTAAAACCTTCTTCCTCATTAAGATCCCTTATCATCTGTACACGCTCTCTAACATCCTCATAATTAGCGTGAGAAAAATTAATTCTGAAAACATTTACTCCTGCCTGGAGCATTTCTTTTAAGGTGTCTTTGGAACTTGTTGCCGGTCCTAAAGTGGCAACTATTTTTGTCTTCTTATTTGTTGGCATTATTCAAATATTAGATTTTGTTTGGATTTTAATTGATCTACATGGATCTTGTACGCAGCCTGTACCTGGGGAATACGACCAATAAGATTCACCAACTGATGAACCTGCTGATCTTCTATATTTTCTTCTATTTTCAAAAAAAAATCGACTTTTTTATATTGAGGAATTAAATTAACCTCTAAAGGCCTCACCTCCTCTTCCAAAAACAGAGATCCAGCATTTAATATTTTTCTGGCTTTACCTTTAAATTTGTTACTAACAAGATAATAATCTCTATAATTCGCAAGGTCTTTGTACGTAAATAAAGCATACATTGCCTGGACATCTTTATGATTAAAATCGACATCAAAACGACTTCGCATCAATTTTAAATTCAAAAAACGGTTTAGCAGAAAAGCCATTTTATAAGGCTCTAAATTTGCGTAAATCGCAATTAATTTAAAGTCAACTTCTTCAACCTCATCCAGCAACATTTTATGTGCTTGCATGCTAAATCCACTTTATCGATAAAGATAAAATATCGATGACAAAAATAAAGATTTAAATTGATTAATTTTTCATGTTTTTTCACGAAATCGTTATAGCTATAGAGAATATGGCAAAAATTAATTCATTTTATTTTGAAGTGCATAATACGCCCTTTTTGAAGCTTTCTCCTCGGCTTTCTTTTTAGAGGTCGCCCTTGCTTTGGCAATCACCTTTTTATCAATCCACAATTTAACAGCAAAATGCTTAAGCTCGTCCCTACCCGTATCTTCGTAAACCTGATAATTAAATTCTTTTTTTTGTTTTTGGCACCACTCTATTAAAAGACTTTTGTAGCTTATTACACGACCTTCTAAGGTCTCAATATCAACATAAGGTTCGATAACCCGGTTATAAATAAACCGGTTACAGTACTTATATCCTCTATCAAGATAGATGGCCCCTACAAGTGCTTCAAAGATATTTCCGTGAATATTTACACCAAACTGGTCGTTGGGAATATTAGATTTCACAAATCTAATAAGGTTTAGATCTTTACCCAATTCGTTAAGATGCTTTCTACTTACAATTTTAGAACGCATTTTGGTAAGATATCCCTCGTCACCCTCTGGTACTTCCTGATAAAGATGTGAGGCTATTACAGAGCCCAACATAGCATCCCCTAAAAATTCCAGACGTTCATAGTTTATAGGATTCCCTGATGGATCCTTCACATTTAATGACCTATGGGTAAAAGCCCTCTCGTAAACCGAAAGGTCTTTAGGTCGAAAACCTAATAATTTGTGCAGTGTATTAAAAAAATTCCCGCCTTTTGAAGAACGGGAATTTAATATGTTGCGAATAACACTCATTAAGAGTTACTCAGTTAATTTTTTAAATGCTACGCAGGCATTGTGCCCGCCAAACCCAAAAGTATTACTCATAACGATATTCATTTCTCGTTTCTGAGCTTTATTAAGGGTTAAGTTTAACGAAGGATCAATATTTTCATCAACATTTTCGTGATTAATGGTCGGCGGCACAATACCATGTTGCATGGCCATTACACTCGCTATTCCTTCAATCGCACCAGCAGCACCAAGAAGGTGACCTGTCATCGATTTTGTTGAGTTGATATTAATATTCTTCGCGTGATCTCCAAAAACTTTCGTAATCGCCTTTAGTTCGGCCACATCTCCCAGAGGAGTAGATGTTCCATGCGTGTTTATCGCATCTACATCTTCAGGCTTAATTCCGGCATTTCTTAGACAGTTTTCCATCACTCTAACAACACCGTTTCCATCTGGATGCGGAGCCGTCATGTGATAAGCGTCTGAAGAAAGACCTCCACCAATTACTTCAGCATAAATTTTAGCGCCTCTTGCTTTAGCGTGCTCATATTCTTCTAATATAAGCGCACCGGCACCTTCACCTAGTACGAAGCCATCACGAGTAGCATCAAAAGGTCTTGATGCAGTCTCTGGACTTTCATTTCTGGTAGAAAGGGCATGCATAGCGTTAAATCCTCCCATTCCTGCAATAGTTACAGCGGCTTCTGATCCTCCTGAAACTATCACATCGCTATATCCTAAACGGATATTATTTAATGCGTCTATCATTGCATTGGCTGAAGAAGCACAAGCTGACACCGTAGTGTAGTTAGCTCCCATAAAACCATGCTTAATAGAGATATTACCTGGGGCAATATCAGCAATCATTTTAGGAATAAAGAAAGGATTAAATCTTGGAGTACCATCTCCCGCCGCAAAGTTAAGCACTTCGTTTTGGAAGGTTTCCAATCCACCAATCCCAGCACCCCAGATTACACCAACGCGATATTTATCTACCGCGTCTAAGTCTATTCCAGAATCTGCGATAGCTTCATCTGAAGCTACCATGGCATATTGGGTAAATTTATCCAGTTTTCTCGCTTCTTTACGATCGAAGTGATCTAACGGATTAAAATCTTTGAGTTCACAAGCGAATTTTGTTTTGAACTTTTCGGGGTCGAAATGCGTAATAGGGCCACTACCACTTTTACCATTTACCAAGCCGTCCCAATATTCGCTAATATTGTTACCGATTGGGGTAAGGGCACCCAAGCCCGTTATTACAACTCGCTTTAACTCCATATGGTTCTTTTAATTTTTATTTTTTCGCGTCTTCAATATAAGAAATTGCTTGACCAACTGTTGCGATATTTTCAGCCTGGTCGTCTGGAATTTGAATATCGAATTCTTTTTCGAATTCCATGATTAATTCCACAGTATCTAATGAATCAGCACCTAAGTCGTTGGTGAAGCTTGCTTCATTAACAACTTCGTTCTCATCAACACCTAATTTGTCAACGATAATCGCTTTTACTCTTGATGCAATGTCAGACATAATATTTTATTTTAATTTTGATTAGGTGGCAAAAATAAAAAACTTTATTTTAAAACCGATTTTTACTTTAAAAATGTGAAGGTAATTTACATATTTTTCGATGAAAGAGGTTAACTTTATCTCCTAATAATTGTTAACAGCCTTGTTTTGAGTGATCAACCAAAAAATAATAACGTAAGAAAAATCGTCATATTTGCTTCGGGATCAGGATCAAATACTGAAAATATTATACGCTATTTCGAAAATTCTGAAAATATTAAGGTAGTAGCGGTCTTCTCGAACAAAAGAAACGCCAGAGTTTTGCGTCGCGCTTACGATTTAGATGTACAGGCATTACATTTTGATAGAGATTCCTTTTATCATTCTAATGATGTACTTCATGTATTAAAAGATATCGATCCAGATCTTATTATTTTAGCTGGATTTTTATGGATGGTTCCTAAAAATATAATTGAAAATTTCCCAAACCGTATTATTAATGTGCATCCTGCTTTATTACCTAATTATGGTGGCAAAGGGATGTATGGTATGCGGGTACACGAAGCCATCATTACTAATAAAGAGAAAGAAAGTGGTATCACGATTCATTTTGTTAATGAACATTATGATGAAGGTGAGCACATCTTCCAGGCTAAGACTATCATAGAAGAACATGACTCTCCAGAAAGTTTAGCTTCAAAAATTCATGAATTAGAGCATCATCATTTTCCTATGGTGATCGAACAATTATTAAAAAAAGACTCCTAAGCATTGCAGGAACAGGTTCGAATTTATACTGATGGCGCTGCCCGTGGCAATCCAGGGCCAGGTGGTTATGGCATCGTAATGGAATGGGTTGGCAAATCCTACAAAAAAGAATTTGCACAGGGCTTTAAGCACACCACTAACAATCGCATGGAACTTTTAGCGGTGATCGAAGCGCTAAAAAAACTTAAAAAGCCTAATCTTAACATTAGAGTGTTTACCGACTCGAAATACGTTGTAGATGCAGTAGAAAAAAAATGGGTTTTTGGCTGGGAGAAAAAAAACTTCAAAGATCGTAAGAATGCAGATCTCTGGAAAGACTTCTTAAAAGAGTACAGGAAACATCAAATTGTATTTACCTGGATTAAAGGACATAACAACCACCCTCAAAACGAAAGATGTGATGCGCTGGCCGTTAAAGCCTCCAAAGAAAAAGAATTATTAGAAGATACAGGCTTTAAAAATTAACCGTCCTCATCGTCTAATTTAACTTTTGGTTTACAGCTTGAAAAACAAACCGTATATTTGCAGCATAATTTTTGAATGCAATTATGAGCAAACTAGTTATTGTAGGAACTGTAGCCTTTGATGCTATCGAAACTCCTTTTGGAAAAACCGATAAAATTCTTGGTGGTGCAGGAACTTACATTGGCCTCTCGGCCGCAAACTTTAATGTAGATAGTGCAATAGTCTCTGTAGTTGGCGGTGACTTCCCTCAAAAATATCTGGATCTTCTTTCTTCAAAAAACATCAATATAGACGGTATCGAAATTGTTGAAAATGGAAAGACATTTTTTTGGAGCGGCAGATATCATAACGATTTAAATTCCAGAGACACCTTAGACACGCAACTTAATGTGCTTGCAGATTTTAACCCGGTAGTTCCTGAAGTCTATAAAGACGCTGAATATGTGATGCTTGGAAACTTGCATCCTTTAGTACAACTAAGTGTACTGGATCAGGTAAAAAATCCAAAACTTGTGGTATTAGACACCATGAACTTTTGGATGGACAATACCCTGGAAGATTTGAAAAAGGTAATCGCTAAAGTAGATGTTATTACTATTAATGATGAAGAAGCTAGACAACTTTCCGGAGAATATTCATTAGTAAAAGCTGCCCGTGAGATTGAAAAAATGGGACCAGAATATGTGGTTATTAAGAAAGGAGAGCACGGTGCCTTACTTTTCCATAAAGAAAAAGTATTCTTTGCTCCTGCTTTACCTTTAGAAGAAGTTTTTGATCCAACCGGAGCAGGAGATACATTTGCTGGTGGTTTTATTGGTTATTTAGCTCACACAGATGATATTTCTTTCGAAAATTTAAAAAATGCGATAATTTATGGTTCAAATCTCGCTTCGTTTTGCGTAGAGAAATTTGGAACCGAGCGCATGAAAAACCTGTCGAAGGAAGATATAAATATGCGGCTGGAAGAATTTAAAAAACTCACACAGTTCAAAATAGCACTAAAATAAAGAAACACGCCCTGTAATTTCAGGGCTTTTTTGTTACTAAGATAAAAGTAAGGATATCGCTTAGTATATATTAATATTTTAATCTCGGTTATCGAGTAAACAAATCCCACAAGGAGCAACAATACAACTATGAGTGACGCCATTAAACACGAGTGTGGAATTGCACAGGTTAGACTGTTAAAACCACTTGAATATTACAAAGAAAAATACGGTACCGCTTTTTACGGCGTAAATAAAATGTACCTGCTAATGGAAAAACAGCACAACCGCGGGCAGGATGGTGCTGGTTTTGCAAGTATAAAACTTAATGTACAACCTGGCGAGCGTTATATAAGCAGGATTCGTTCTAACCAATCGCAGCCAATTCAGGATATTTTTGAGCAGATAAATCAGCGTATTAATGACGAGATGAAAGAGCATCCTGAATATGCCGATGATGTTGCGCTTCAAAAAAGAAAGATCCCTTATTTAGGAGAACTTTTTCTGGGGCACGTTCGTTATGGTACTTTTGGGAAAAACAGTATTGAAAGTGTTCATCCTTTCTTAAGGCAAAACAACTGGATGCACCGTAACCTTATTGTTGCGGGAAACTTTAATATGACCAATGTAAACCAGCTTTTTAACAACCTGGTAGAACTTGGGCAACATCCAAAAGAAAAGGCAGATACGGTGACCATAATGGAAAAAATTGGTCATTTCTTAGATTCTGAAGTTAGAAAGTTATACAAAAAACTAAAGAAAGAAGGCTATACCAAACAACAGGCCTCTCCCCATATTGCAGAACAGCTTAACGTTGCCAAAATCCTTAAAAAGTCTTCTAAGGACTGGGACGGCGGTTATGCGATGGCCGGACTTATGGGACATGGCGATTCTTTCGTACTTCGCGATCCTTCAGGAATTCGCCCCTGCTATTATTACAAAGATGACGAGGTAGTTGTCGTAGCTTCAGAACGCCCCGTAATACAAACTGTCTTCAATTTAAATTTTGAAGACATTAAAGAATTAGATCCTGGCCATGCCATTATTACCAAAAAGAACGGTAATGTTTCGATCACCAAAATCATTGAACCTTTAGAGCGAAAAGCATGCTCTTTTGAGCGTATTTATTTCTCTAGGGGAAGTGATGCTGAAATTTACAAAGAACGAAAAATGTTAGGGAGATTATTAATGCCTGAGGTTCTTAAGGCCATTAACTATGACACCATAAATACGGTATTTTCTTTTATACCGAACACCGCCGAAACTTCTTTCTACGGAATGGTAGAAGCCGCCCAGGACGAATTAAGCCGGCAAAAGAACGAAGCGATTTTAGCGGAAAAAGACACCTTAACTGATGAACGTTTACAGGAAATCCTGGCTCACCGTCTAAGAACAGAAAAGATTGCAATAAAAGACGTAAAACTACGAACTTTTATTACAGAGGACAGCAGCCGTGATGATCTTGTAGCCCATGTATATGACGTGACTTATGGTGTGATCAAAAAAGAAGATAACCTGGTAATTATAGATGATAGTATTGTAAGAGGTACAACCCTCAAGAAAAGTATCATCAAAATGATGGATCGTCTTAATCCAAAACAAATTGTGGTGGTTTCTTCGGCTCCGCAAATTCGCTATCCCGATTGCTACGGAATTGATATGGCACGCCTGGAAGATCTTGTTGCTTTTAGGGCAGCTTTAGAATTACTAAAAGACGACAACAATTACAAACTGGTTGAAGAGGTTTATGAAAAATGTAAACAACAGGTAAACCTAAAAGATAAAGACGTACAAAATTTTGTAAAAGAGATTTACGAACCATTTACAGACGAGCAGATTTCAGCAAAGATATCAGAGCTTTTAAGTGAGCCAACTGTAGAGGCCAGTGTAAAAGTGATTTATCAATCGGTAGATAATTTGCATAAAGCCTGCCCTAAAAACCTTGGGGACTGGTATTTTACCGGAGACTATCCAACCCCTGGTGGTAACCGAGTTGTAAACAGGGCATATATTAACTTTTTTGAAGGAAATAAAGACAGAGCATATTAAAAGTGTGTATTTCAACTATTTTTATAAGTCTTTCATCTAAAAGTTTTTAAACGAACAGACATTATATCTATATTAGTCTTGCCATAAAATTTAAGTAGGTTAAGTTCATGGTAGATTTGGGGCAAAAAAGGTGGATAACAATCCACCTTTTTTATTTTTCTATACTTTCTTAAATTTCGAAATTATTCCTTCAAAACTATAAAAATCAAAAAAGGCCGTTCTTACGAACAGCCCCTTTCGAACTTTAACAATTAATTACTTAACTATTTTTCTTTTGCATAGCGACTTGCTACTTCTTTCCAATCAATCACATTAAAGAATGCATCGATGTAAGCCGGACGCTTATTCTGATAGTTTAGGTAGTAAGCATGCTCCCAAACATCTAATCCTAATATCGGAGTCCCGCCACACCCTACTTCAGGCATCAATGGATTATCCTGATTTGGCGTAGAGCAGATTTCTAATTTTCCACCATCGTGAACACATAACCATGCCCAACCCGATCCAAACTGGCCGGCTGCAGCATTAGAAAATTCTTCTTTAAAAGCATCAAAAGAACCAAAAGCAGTATCAATAGCCTCTGCTAATTCACCTTCTGGCTTCCCTCCTCCGTCTGGAGACATCACTTCCCAAAATAAGGAGTGATTATAAAAACCACCACCGTTATTTCGAACAGCGCTATTAGATAAGTCTAGATTTTTAAGGATATTCTCGATAGTTTTACCTTCAAGATCAGTCCCTTCGATTGCATTATTCAATTTTGTAGTATATCCAGCATGATGTTTATCATGGTGAATTTCCATTGTTTTTGCATCTATATGTGGCTCTAACGCATCGAATGCGTATTTAAGCTCTGGTAACGCAAATGCCATAGTCTTATATTTTTTTAGCGATTAGTAATAAATTCACTCAAATTTAAGTATTAACCCGTGCAATGGAAACATTTAAATGTTATAATATACTTAAAAGCTTATGCTTTTATAAAATCAATTTTACCTTACCTTTAAATCGCATTTTTTTACTCAATAATAGAGATTAAATGCCCAGAGGCTTGCCTCAAAATAAAAAGATATTTTTCTAATACATACCTCATGGGCTTGCTCTAAGGTAATTTACTCACAATTTTGGCTAATAACTTCACTATATACAACGCTTCGGCAGGATCAGGGAAAACCTTTACCCTGGTAAAATCTTATTTAAGCTTACTTTTTAAATCGGGGAAAACCGATACTTATAAAAATATCCTAGCGATTACCTTTACAAATAAGGCGGTTCACGAGATGAAAACGCGTATTGTAGAAAGTCTTTATGCATTTACAAAAAAGCCCGTTCCAGAAAGTTCTAAAGCGCTCTTAGAGGCTGTAGCTAAAGAAACAGCTCATTCCAAGGAAGAAATTCAGGAAAAATCAGTAGCGATTTTAAAGAATATTATCCATAATTATGCAGCTTTCGAAGTTTCTACGATCGATGGCTTCACACATCGTGTATTGCGCACTTTTGCTAAAGACCTTGGATTACCCGTAAATTTTGAAGTTGAGCTGGATACCGATAAGATCCTGAATGAAGCAGTAGACCGATTAATAAACCGTACTGGAAAAGACGAAAAACTCACCAAAGTGCTGGTCGATTTTTCCCTAAGCAAAGCCGACGATGATAAAAGTTGGGATATTGGTAGAGATCTGCTGGAAATTGCCAAGCTTCTCGTAAATGAAAACAATCAATTTTATCTACAACAATTGCAGCCAAAAACCCTGCAAGATTTTGAAACCTTCAGAAAAAAACTAAAACAACAAATCACAAATAATCAGGCAGAAATTGCACAAAAAGCAGATCAATTTTTTGAGTTGATTACTAATAGCGGCATTGATGCTACAGATTTTAGCGGACAATATCTACCTAAGCATTTTTTAAAGCTTAGAGCCAACGAATCTCCAAACTTCAGCTCTAAGTGGGTAGAAAAAATGGAAAATGAAGGCATTTTACCCCTCAAAAAAGGTAAAATGGCACTTGGCGAGGCTATTCAGCCTCAAATTCTGGATTTATTCATTCACACAAAAAAACTATTTTTTAGCTTAGAATTTTATACTGAAATTGGTAAACGCCTCACGCAACTTTCTTTATTAAACGCCTTAAATCGGGAAATTCAGCAAATAAAAGAAGAACGTCAAATTTTACTGATTTCAGAATTTAACCCCATGATTAGCGCGCAGGTTAAAGACCAACCGGCACCTTTTATTTACGAGCGGTTGGGCGAGCGCTATCAGAATTATTTTATAGACGAATTTCAGGATACCTCGCAAATGCAATGGGAAAACTTAATCCCACTTATCGACAATAAACTCTCTATGGAATCTTTACCTAACGAAACCTCCAGTTTGATGCTGGTAGGTGACGCCAAACAATCGATTTATCGATGGCGTGGCGGTAAAGCTGAACAGTTTATTGATTTAAGTAACGAGGGCAATCCTTTTCAGATCCAGAAACAGGTCTATAATTTGCCCGATAATTATAGAAGTGCTGCTGAAATTGTAAATTTCAATAACCGCTTTTTTGGGTATGCGGCCGACTTTCTTGGTCATCCTCAATACAGCAATTTATTTAAACAAAGTGCCCAAAATCCTAAAAAATCTGGTTCGGGCTATGTAAATATCAGTTTTATTGAAGCTGAAAATCGTGAGGAAGAACAGGAGGTTTATCCTGAAAAAGTAATCGAAATCATAAACAATCTCGATACTAAAGGTTTTAAACGAGCCGACATTTGTATTCTTACCAGAAGAAAATCTGAAGGCGTGGCTATTGCATCCGCCTTAAATGAAAAGGAAATCGATGTGGTTTCATCTGAAACCTTATTGATTTCAAGATCACCTGAAGTTCACTTTATATGCAACCTTTTAAAGTTCTCGATCACTCCTGAAAATAACGAGCTTAAATTATCCATTTTCGCTTTTATTCAGGAATATTTATTATCACTTAAAGATCCACATGCGGTAATTTCAGAAAAAATAAAAGAGAACGGTAACAACTTTTTTACTTGGTTACAGGAATTTGAATTCGATTTTAATCTGGATTTTTTAAATGAATATTCGGTTTACGAAAGCTGCGAATACATAATTAGAAGTTTTGGTCTGGTAAAAGATTCTAACGCCTACATCCAGTTTTTCCTGGATTTCGTTTACGAAACCACACAAAAAGATACCGAAGGGATTCAGGGATTTTTAGAAATCTGGGAGCAGGAAAACGATAAGCTCAGTATTATAGCTCCGCAACAGGAAAACGCGGTGACCATCATGACCATCCATAAAGCA
>Ga0208014_1000092_pt1 | contig 55589 bp, 57 predicted proteins | sample 25_taG_FD_184099 | JGI IMG/M metagenome (GOLD analysis project Ga0208014, IMG submission 184099) | Marine viral communities from Cariaco Basin, Caribbean Sea - 25_WHOI_OMZ (SPAdes) (version 2) | ecosystem: Environmental > Aquatic > Marine > Oceanic | place: Caribbean Sea: Cariaco Basin...
AGCGATGTAGAAATCGCTTTGCCTAACTTTAAACTTGGAACTTTAAACCTGAAACTCAAATATTGAGCAGTTTTATTTAAAATAACCTAAATATAAAAGGTCGCCTAAATTGTTTTTAGACGACCTCTTCCCAAATATTGTTACAATAAATTCTTATTGCTTAACGATTTTTTGAGTGTAAGAACCTAGGTTAGTTTCCAAGGTCAAGAAGTAAACACCAGGAGCAATTCCTGAAACGTTCATTTCACCATTGCTGTAAACAACACCAGTTTTTCTTCCCAACATATCAACCAAAGAAGAGTTTTCTACTTGGATGTTTGAAGGAACACTAATGTTCAATACAGAAGACGCAGGGTTAGGGTAAACAGATACTGACTGAGCAAGAACGTCATTTACAGAAAGAACATCGTCAATAGTTAAATCGATAACGTGTTTTGCACCAGGAAATCCTATATCCGCAACTGGAACTGGATTGGTAATTTCACAAGCAACAGAAGCTAAGTAAGAAGTCTGAGTTTCATTTTCAGCTGTTGCAAGATAGAAAGAAGCAATTTGTCCGTCCGGCTCAAAAACAACAGCTACAATGTTTGAATTTTGATCTGCAATTCCAGGAGTATCAAATTCAGCATATACCGACATTCCAACCATGCTAGGATCGATTTCAACAGTACCAGTTGCCAAAGGAGCTGGTAGTGCTGTTACATCAAAACCGGTAGGGAAATTTGGATAGTCAAACGCCATAACTTGAAGTTCGGTATCTCCTGAAGATGTACTAACGTTAAAGGTAATTCCTTTAAGTTGAACTGGCCCTGTTACTCCATAGTCAGAAAGTTTGTAGCTTCTGAAATAGTAGTTATCACCTGTAGTTCCAGCACCTGAATCACCACAAGCCACTCCACCGTCACTTAATGTACCTGAAGTCTGCGACAGAATAATTTCCGCCTGAGTCGCATTTTGTGCATTTACGTTGAACGCAAAGGATGTTGCAAGTGCAAACATCATCAATGTAATTTTTTTCATAATATAAGTTTTAAGTTATTAAAGTTGGACAAACATAAAGAAGTAAATTAAAAAAACCTAACAATTGTAAAGATAGAATATAGCCTAATTCAGACTACTAAATCTTATGAGAACTTATTTCCACGGTATACCAGATGGTAATTTTTACAAATTTTTCTAAAATTTTAATCACATGTTTATAATAATAGAAATAAAAATGCCAATCATGTAATGTTGTAAATTTATAGAAAAATGAAACTTTATGATTTCAATAACACAATTTTAAGGCTAATAAAAAATTTAACGTAAATCCATAAACTAGATTTCCACGTCTCGATCGTTGGGGTGGGTGGTCAAATATTCTTTTGGAAAGAGGAGTTTAATGTTTTCATAGGAATCCTGGAGCGCTTTTTTGCTTTTTTCAAAATCCTTCCATCTTACTTTTTTGATTCCTTCATCCACTTCAGGAATTAATTCTCCCTCGTAGTCGCTGTACATCTCATACCAATAAGTAATCTTTAATCTGAATTTTTCATTGCGGGAAAAAACGTGGTAGGTGGTTTTTAAAAATTCGCCTATCTGCAGCTCCTTTATACCTGTTTCCTCAACAACTTCCCGTAATGCAGCTTGGGGATAGGTTTCTCCTTTTTCAATTTTTCCTTTAGGAAGATCCCATTTCTTGTTTCTCCGGATAAAAAGGTATTCATTTTTGCTGTTTTTCACCAAGCCGCCTGCTGCCTCTACTACTTTTAGTTTCTTCCGGAGAAAGCGCTCCAACTTTTCGGCATTTTTGTGGTAAAGATTGACGTATATGAGTTCACCGTTGTTTATTTTTCTTATTAGCTTTTTAAAGCGCGCCCGCTTAAGAGGAATAGTGGTGTAATGCTCGCCTATATTTTTTTCGGTAGAAAGAATAATAGGGATATCTTTTACAAAAACTTTATACATTTGTAGTATGATATTAAATAAAGAGACGGCACAAAAAACCGCTGCATTATTATTGCAAATTAATGCAATAAAATTACAACCACAAAAACCATTTACTTGGGCTTCGGGATGGAAATCTCCCATATATTGCGACAATCGCATTACCCTCTCCTACCCTACCATTCGCAATTATATACGTGAGAACTTGGCCAAACAAATAGAGGAAATCTATGGCAGGCCCGAAATGATTGCCGGTGTGGCCACTGGAGCTATTGGCATAGGCGCCCTGGTAGCGGACTATCTGAATGTTCCCTTTTGTTATGTGCGACCAGAGGCCAAAGGGCATGGCAGGCAAAATAAAATTGAAGGCCACCTGGAAAAAAACACCAATGTAATTGTTGTTGAGGATTTGATAAGCACGGGTAAAAGCAGTCTTTTGGCAGTTGAGGCTTTAAGGGAAGTTAACGCAAACGTTAAAGGAATGATAGCTATTTTTAGCTATGGTTTCCAAATTGCCGAAGAAAATTTTAAAGATGCCAACGTTAATTTAAACACTTTGAGCAATTATGAAATGTTGCTGAAAGAGGCTGAAAAATCCAAATATATTAATGCTGAAGAAGCAGTTCTTTTAGCCCAGTGGCGAAAAAATCCTGCGGAATGGGGATCTTAGCCCCTAATTTCACCTTCTTGGTTTATGGGCTTTATTAATATATTTTATTTCATTTTCACAAATAACAAAACCCTGCAAAACCTATCCAGAATCGGGAGAGGTTATAACCGATATGGACTGAAAAGGAATTAAAATTTAACAGTTATAAGAATAATCAAGAGCAATAAGAACAAAAAATAACATAGATGAATCTCAACAGTAAAAAAGTTATTGTCCAAAAATCAGCCGACCAACTCTGTGATTTCCTCACCGATGTTAAAAACTTTGAAATCCTGATGCCGGATAACATCAGCAAATTTCAGGTACTTAATGACAAGGCATTTATTTTCGCACTAAAAGGAATGCCCGAAATAGCCTTGGAAGTAAAGGAAGTAGAAAAGCCCAATAAGATCGTGTTAGGAGCGATAAGCGATAAATTACCTTTTACCCTAACAGGAAATATCAATAAAGAATCCGACACATCATCATCAATCGAGCTGATTTTCGATGGCGAATTCAATGCTATGATGGCTATGATGATTAAAGGCCCAATCACCAAATTTATTGAAACCCTGGCTTCCAACTTAGAGAAAATCTAGACATAACCCGATTCATTGTATCGCTTTTGCAATAAAGGAAATTATTGTAATTTCAATAGATCATTTTAATTTCCTTTAGTCGGTATTGTTCCGATGCTGCATTTTCGGTTTCAATCATAATTTCACCAGAATCCGAGATACCTTTAATTATACCGTTGAAGCGGGCTCCTTGGGTATTTTCAAAAACTGAGATTTTATCTTTTTGAAAAAGGCGATCTTCGTATAATAAACGCAGCTTCATAAAATCTTGATCCGATAACTTGCCTAATATGTATACTAGGGAATCTGTCAGATAGGAAAATACTCTTTCCAAATCCTGTTTTTCCCCAATTTGCAGGCGCAGGGAGCTCGCTTGGGGCAATTGAGTGAAATCGGTTTCATTGACATTAATGCCGATACCGATAATGGATTGTTTGATATTGCTTCCTTCCAAAATATTTTCGATCAGTATTCCTCCAATCTTTTTATCCGCTGACATAATGTCATTGGGCCATTTAATTTTAATTTTTGGAACCCCCAATTTATCCAAACCTTCTGCTAAGGCTAAAGCCACCGCCATGGAAAGCACGAATTGATTTTCAACTTTCAACTGGCCCAACCGCTTGTAGATGCTGAAAGTTAGACTTTGTCCTTTTCTCGCTACCCACCCATTTCCTCTTTGACCACGTCCTTTTTCCTGGTCCTCTGCAACTACAATAGTCCCGTCTGGAATCTGCGTTTCACTTGCCAATAATTTTAGGTAAGTATTGGTGGAATCGATGGCATTAAGTTTGATTATATTCACGATGGTAACTATGTTTGGTTTTAGCTTTAGTATGGTGCCACAAGAAACAAAAAAGTAATAACTTTGCGAATTAGAAAAGAAAGTATTTGATGCAGAAAAAACAAGCGGAAACCGATCAACTGATTACTCAAATTATACAAGGTATTGAAGACGTAAAAGGCCACGACATAGAAATTCTCGATCTTCGGGAAATTGAAAACACAGTATGTGATTATTTCATTATATGTAATGGTACCTCAAATACCCAAGTAAACGCAATAGTGAATTCCATCCAAAAATCCGTAAGTAAAATCCTCAAGGAAAAGCCCTGGCATGTAGAAGGCAGTGAAAATTCGGAGTGGGTACTTATGGATTACGTACATGTGGTAGTGCATGTATTCCAAAAACATATTCGTGAATTTTATGATATTGAAGGTCTTTGGGGCGATGCAAAATCAGTTAAAATAGAAACAACACATTAAAAGAAATTTTGCCCTATGGCCTCAGAAAATAAAAACAAGAAAAACGATATTAAAAAACCAAGACCCAATTATTATTGGATTTATGCAGCGGTAATACTGCTGTTTTTTGGTATTCAGATTTTTGGGGGCAGCAGCTGGTCGCAGCCCGAAAAAACCACCCAGTCCCAATTTGAGGATCTCCTTAAACAAGGTGATGTGGAAAAAGTGGACGTAATCAATAAAAAGGTTGCCAAAGTTTACCTCACCAATGCGGCCAAGGAAAACTTGGCTAAATCCAAAAAAGGTGATACGCCGGCGTTTTTGGCTCCCGGTCCCAATGATGCAGACTTTCAGTTTGAATTTGGAGATCTGCAGAATTTTGAAAACTCCTTCCAACAGATAAAACAGGAAAACAATCTGTCCACAAGAATGGAATGGCACACGGATAACAACGTTTTGGGCGATATCCTAATGGGAATTCTTCCGTTTGTAATCCTTATTGCCATTTGGATTTTTATAATGCGAAGAATGTCCGCTGGTGCTGGTGGCGGTGCTGGGGGGCAATTGTTTAACATCGGGAAGTCCAAAGCCAAGCTATTTGATGAAAAAATAGATATCAAAACCACTTTTAAGGATGTAGCCGGTTTGGAAGGTGCCAAAGAAGAAGTTCAGGAAATTGTGGATTTCTTAAAAAACCCAGAAAAATATACCTCTTTGGGAGGAAAAATCCCAAAAGGAGCATTACTGGTTGGACCTCCAGGTACTGGTAAAACCCTTTTGGCAAGAGCAGTTGCCGGGGAAGCAAAAGTTCCCTTCTTCTCGTTATCCGGATCGGATTTCGTTGAAATGTTTGTTGGGGTAGGCGCTTCACGGGTACGTGATCTTTTTAAACAGGCCAAGGATAAATCGCCAGCAATCATCTTTATTGACGAGATTGATGCCATTGGCCGCGCCCGTGGAAAGAATAACTTTTCTGGAAGTAACGATGAACGCGAGAACACTTTGAACCAGCTTTTGACAGAGATGGACGGTTTTGGCACCAATACCAATGTAATTGTTCTTGCGGCTACAAACCGAGCGGATGTGCTGGACAAGGCTTTAATGCGTGCAGGAAGGTTTGACCGACAGATATATGTGGATTTACCAGATGTTCGTGAACGTCAGGAAATATTTGAGGTTCATTTACGCCCCATTAAAAAAGACGAAGGCCTTGATACCGATTTTCTTGCAAAACAAACGCCTGGGTTTTCTGGTGCCGATATTGCGAATGTCTGTAATGAAGCTGCGCTTATCGCCGCAAGAAACGGGAAAAAATCCGTTGGCAGACAGGACTTCTTGGATGCAGTTGATAGAATAGTAGGTGGTCTTGAGAAAAAGAACAAGATCATGACAATCGACGAAAAAAGGGCTATTGCATTCCACGAAGCAGGTCATGCTACCGTAAGTTGGATGTTGGAGCATGCCGCTCCCCTTGTAAAAGTTACCATTGTGCCGCGAGGACAATCTTTGGGTGCAGCTTGGTATTTGCCCGAAGAGAGATTGATTATTCATCCTGAGCAAATGCTTGACGAAATGTGCTCTGCCCTAGGAGGAAGAGCTGCAGAAAAGGTGATCTTCAATCGTATATCCACCGGAGCACTTAGTGATCTGGAAAAAGTAACGAAGCAGGCCCGTGCTATGGTTACCATTTATGGACTTAACGATAAAGTTGGCAACTTAACCTATTACGATAGCAGTGGACAGTCAGAATATAACTTCACGAAACCTTATAGCGAAAAGACCGCAGAACTGATCGATAATGAGATCTCCAAATTGATCGAGGAACAATACCAGCGTGCTGTACGTATTCTAGAAGAAAACAAGGATAAATTGACCGAACTTGCCAATGTTCTCTTGGATAAGGAAGTTATTTTCAAGGATAACCTACAAAAGATTTTTGGAGATCGCCCTTGGGAAGAGCCCGAAAAGGTAGAAAGGATAGCGAGTACCTAAAATTCGGAAATGTTTTGGGCGGAAATACGATTTCCGCCCTAAAGATTTAGCCTAGATTTTATATCTTTGGAAGTCAACTTGTTTATGAACTCCTCAATCAAGTATTAATGAGTCTATTTAAAAGGCTTTTATATCCCAACTATAAGTCGGAAAAGGAACCTGAAAAGGCAAACAACCCCGATCATAGCAGCTATTACCCCGAACAGAAACTTCCCGTTGATGAAAAGTTTACCTTCAACTTCAAGAACAATGGCGGGAAATTTATCTATTGTGAGAATTGGGACGAAATACTGGAGGCCTTCGATAATATTATGGTTGAGAACGATTGGTACGAACAGGAAGTTTTTTGCTATGAGGATCAACTTTGTCGAAAATTTGATGGTTTCAACCTGGATTTTACACGGAGTGACAATACAAAATTTTTTCTTTCCTCTTGCGAAGCCTTGGTAGCAAACACTGGAGCTATTCTACTTTCTTCAAACCAACTTAAAGAAAAAAGATTAAAGGATCTTCCTTATAATATGGTTGTTCTCGCTTCCACCAGTCAACTTGTGGAGACCATAAGCGAAGGACTTAGGACTATAAAAAACCAAAGTACGGGCCATATTCCAAGTAATATTACTACCATCAAAGATTTTGAAACAAAGAAAGAAAAGGACTTTATGAGCGACGGAAATAGTACAAAAAATCTATATTTGTTGCTTCTGGAAGACCTATAATATGAAGGAAATTCTCGTACGGACCATTTCAGGCGTATTATACATTTCAATTATCGTAATCGCGATGTTCACTTCCAGGGAATGGTTTATGGGACTTTTCTTTGTGCTCGCGCTTATCAGTATGAGCGAATTTCTTAAACTGGTCCATCTTACAAGCTATCTCGCTTACTTTCTTCTGGCAGCAGCCTTCTTTTTTCTCAGTTATAGTATTTTTGATATTAATGCAGTCTATCTCTTTTTGATACTCAGTGGCTTTGTCAATCTATTTCTTCTGAAAGATCTTATATGGGTTCGAAAAATTCCCATGTTTGAAAAGAAGAAATATATAACCGTTATCTTCTATATTATAAGCGGATTTGTATTCCTAACCTTAATTCCTATTATTCGCGGTGATCACAATTTTATGCCCGAAATAATCGTGGCAATATTTGCTCTTGTGTGGTCCAATGATACCTTTGCATATCTTATTGGCAAACGCTTCGGCAAGCATAAGCTATTGGAACGGGTATCTCCCAAAAAGACCGTTGAAGGTTTTTTAGGTGGCCTAATAGGATCTTTAATAGCCGCGATTGTAATCTATATGATATTCAGCTATTTTAAACCAGTGGATGCTATTTTATATCCATTATGGGTTTGGATTATCCTTGCAATTATTGTGGCAGTTTTTGGAACCATAGGCGATTTAATACAGTCCAGGTTTAAGAGACAAGCAGGTGTAAAGGATAGCGGAATTATTATGCCGGGGCACGGGGGACTATATGATAGGTTGGACAGCATTATTTATGCGAGTCCTTTTGTTTATGCTTTTTTATTAATTGTAGAAAATGTTTCATAAGGAAGGTTTTAAAATTATTTTGATTGCTCTTTTGGTTACTATTGGGCTAAGTCTGTTGGCAAATGTCTTTTTGGAGAATCCAACCATTCGAGGAGGTGTACTTGTTGGATTGATCATTCTGCTTATGCTTATATTGCAATTCTTCAGAAACCCGAAACGAAATCATGGGCTACACCACGAGCACGTACTTTCACCAGTGGACGGAAAAGTGGTTGTTATTGAGGAGGTTTTTGAAAACGAGTTTTTTAAAGACAAGAGGATACAGATATCTGTATTTATGTCTCCAATAAATGTACACGTTACCCGTTATCCTGTAGGAGGAAAAATAGTTTACAGCAAATATCATCCGGGGAAATTTCTGGTGGCTTGGCATCCAAAATCCTCAGAAGAGAACGAACGAACTACGGTTGTGGTCAAAAATGACATTTTTGGCAATGTGCTTTATAGACAGATTGCCGGAGCTCTAGCGAAACGAATTGTCAATTATGCTAAGGAAGGAGATGAGGTAGATCAAGCCGAGGATAGTGGATTTATCAAATTTGGATCTCGCGTAGACGTATTTCTTCCCTTAGGAACAAAAATCAATGTTTCCTTAAATCAAAAAGTAAAAGGAGGAATGACAATTTTAGCTGAAAAATGATGAATGACGAAGAATTGGAAATTGTGTTTAGAGAAGCAGTAGAAATCATTAATAATCACACCGAACCTTTTCCAGCCGATTTCTTACTACGCTTATATGCTTATTACAAGAGAGCTACGGGAGACAATGACTCGCCAGGGAGCAACAGGCCTTTGATCAATGCCTTCAAGACCAATGCTCTTTTCCAGACAAGAGGGCTTACCTCAAATGAGGCAAAACAACTTTATGTGGATGCTGTAAACCATTATTTTCTTTACAGAAAATAAGCCTTGCCGGTTTTCCGAATTTTTAAATCGAGGAATCTTCAAAAAATGGAAATGGAACTAAATGTAAAGGTTTAGAAAATTAATCCTAACCCTTTACATCCGATACCAAATAATAGGCATTTTATTGTTTTAATTTCGGGGCACCGCATCAATCCTGTTTATTTTAAATCCAACGCAATTTCAATTCTTACAATAAACCTTTTAAGCTTGCCTTAATTGTCTCTATTTTCGCCAGTGCATCGGCTTCTTTTTGTTTTTCCAGAATCACAACCTGCTCCGGTGCACCACTTATAAAACGTTCATTTTTTAGTTTACCTTGGACACTTCTCAAAAATCCTTCGGTGTATTTCAACTCGTCGGTTAATTTGGCTATCTCCTCCTCTACGTTTATCGTTCCCTGTATTGGAACAAAATACTCGTTACTTTTTGCCCTAAATGTAAGTGCGCCGGCTATTTTCTCGCTGCCATATTTAATTTCTGAAATATTTCCCAACTTCGAGATCAGCGCATCAAATTGATCCGGGCTTTTTTCATGATTGATAACGTACAGCTCTATCTGTTCCTTAAAGGAAATATTCTTGTCTTTGCGAATGGTCCTAATTCCACTTATAACTTCCGACGCAAACTCAAAATCACGAATTATGCTTTCATCATAGGGAACCAATTTGGGCCATTTTGCAATTATTAAAGCCTCAGATATTTCTCTTTGGGTTATATGCTGCCAAATTTCTTCCGAAATAAAAGGCACAAAGGGATGAAGTATTTTCAAGTTATCTTCCAGAATCGAAATCACCTCTAAATAAGTACTTTCAGCCATAGCTTCCCCAAACCCTGGTTTTACCATTTCCAAAAACCAAGAACAGAAATCGTCCCATATCAGTTTATAAGTAGCCATAAGCGCATCGCTTATCCGATATTTACTGTAATGATCCTCAATTTCGGCAAGAACCTTTTGAAATTTACTTCGGTACCATTTTATCGCGATCCTGTCACTTTGGGATTGCTTTTTATCAAGGGATACATCCCATCCATCAATTAAACGGTATGCATTCCATATTTTATTCACAAAGCCGCTCCCTTGTTTGCAAAGGTCTTCATCAAACATAAGATCATTGCCCGCTGGAGAACTAAGGAGCATTCCCACGCGCACTCCATCTGCCCCATACACATCCATCAAATCGATAGGATCCGGCGAATTCCCTAATGATTTGCTCATTTTTCGTCGTTGTTTATCACGTACTATTCCAGTGAGATAGACATTGGTAAATGGCTTTTCATCGCGGAATTCATATCCGGCAATTATCATACGTGCTACCCAGAAAAATAGGATTTCCGGTGCGGTTACAAGATCATTGGTAGGGTAATAATAATTGATTTCGGGATTATTGGGCTCTAGAATTCCATTGAAAACGCTTATAGGCCAAAGCCAGGATGAAAACCAAGTGTCCAAGGCATCAGGATCCTGTACCAAATCCGAAGATTGCAGGGCTGTATTTCCTGTTTTCTTTCTTGCCAATTTTACCGCTTCCTCAATATTTTCAGCCACTACAAAATCCTCTTTTCCATCCCCAAAGAAATAAGCAGGAATTTGATGGCCCCACCATAACTGACGCGATATATTCCAGTCCCGCACGTTTTCCATCCAATGCTTGTAGGTATTCAAGAACTTTTCTGGAACCAGATTGACTTCTTTATCCAGAACTGCATCTAAAGCTGGTTGGGCCAGTTCTTTCATTTTAAGAAACCATTGATCGCTCAACTTTGGCTCAATTACAGCACCAGTACGCTCACTTGTCCCTACTTTATGCAAATGCGTCTCAATTTTAGAGACTGTGCCCATATTTTCTAATTCGGCAATTATTTGTTTCCGCACTTCAAATCGATCTTTGCCCTCATAATGAAGACCAAAACTGTTCAGGGTACCATCATCATTAAGAATATCGATTATTTCGAGATTATGCTTATCGCCTAGGATTTTATCGTTTTCATCATGGGCAGGAGTAACTTTTAAACATCCGGTACCAAATTCCACATCCACATATTCGTCTTCAATAATGGGAATGCTTCTATTACAAATGGGCACAATAGCGCGTTTACCCCGAAGGTGGGCAAACCGTTCATCCTGTGGATTGATGCATATAGCAGTATCACCCAGAATGGTTTCTGGACGAGTAGTAGCAATGATAAGAGAGTCATCACTGCCCTCCACTTTATAATTTAAATAATAGAGATTACCCTGTTTTTCCTCATAGATCACTTCCTCATCAGAAAGAGTGGTCTGTGCCTGTGGATCCCAATTAACCATTCGGTACCCACGGTAAATCTTCCCTTTATTATATAATTCAACAAAAACCTTTATAACGGATGCGGACATTTCCTCATCCATCGTGAATTTTGTGCGATCCCAATCGCAGGAAGCACCCAATTTTTTAAGTTGTTCAAGGATGATCCCACCATGTTTATTAGTCCATTCCCAAGCATGTTCTAGAAATTCCTCTCGAGACAAGTTTGATTTATCGATCCCTGCGGCCTTCAATTTGGCCACAACCTTGGCTTCGGTTGCAATAGAAGCGTGATCTGTACCGGGCACCCAACAGGCATTAAATCCCCGCAGTCGCGCCCTACGTATTAAAACATCCTGCAGGGTATTGTTCAGCATATGGCCCATGTGAAGCACTCCCGTGACATTGGGTGGGGGAATTACAATGGTGTATGGTGTGCGCTCATCCACTTCCGAATGAAAATATCGGTTCTCCATCCAGTAGTTATACCACTTATTTTCAATCTGTTTCACACTATATTTTGCGTCTAAAGCCATACTTTGGTCCAATATTTGAATGATAGAAGACAAAAGTAAATATATCTCGAGGATAATAAAAGTGTAAGAGATGTTTTGCTTGTTGATTAAAAGTTATCTACTTTAGCATATAATAAAACAAAAAAACAATGAAAAAATTAGCATTAATGGCCTTGGTTGCTTTTATAGGCTTTACCGCACAAGCGCAACAGGCAAAAATCACCTTTGATACAGATACCGTAGATTATGGTATCATTGAAAAAGGAAGCGATGGGGTCCGGTCATTTAACTTTACCAACACCGGCGATGCACCCCTTATTATAACTGATGTAAAATCAAGCTGTGGCTGTACTGTTCCCAAAAAACCAAATGGCCCAATAGCGCCCGGAGCACGTAGCACCATTGAAGTAAAATATGATACCAACCGAGTAGGTCCTATTAGAAAAACCATTACGGTTTCCTCAAATGCCAGTGAACCTATGGTTGCCCTAAAAATAAAAGGTGAAGTGAAAAGTGATACTTCCAGTGTGCTTGAAAAAAGTTAAATTCTACATCTAAGTTAATTAACAAAGTCCCAATTTCTTGGGACTTTTTGTTTTCAGAACATCTTTTTCAAATAAAATTTGATTTTCATATCTCTTTCACCTCTTTTAATTTCCAAGGTAATTTTCTTCTCTTCTTTACTGGAAAACAACTCCGATAGCTCATAAAGCTTATAATCATAATTTGGCCTACCGTTTATGGATAAAATCTCATCATATTTTTCCACCCCCGCTAGCTGTGCCGGTGAGTGGTCACGTACATCAACTACAATATACCTTGGCACAACTGACAAACTTTTATCACTAATTAGAATTGCAGTGCCCGATTGCTCCAGCGTAAGCCCGCTCATATTATAATAAAAAGGAGACGAAAAATTTCGATTTCTTTTGAATAGCGCCCTACTTCGGCCATAATCGAATATTACCGTGAAACGCCTCAAAAAACCTCCTCCCACACTACCCGATCTGTTATTTACACGTCTGGCCGAAGTGGTAGATTCATCTTCGGGAAAAGAAGTACTTACATTATTTAAATTAAATTCGCCCAGGCTCAGTTTGGGAATTCTAGAACGCTTGCCGTAAATATTACCACTGAAACCAAGTCCTAAAAAGTCTTGAAAATAGTTTTTAGGCGCTTCCTTGATAAAATCATCTTCATCGAAAAGCCATAGCACATCACTGCTTCCGGAATCTACAAGCAGAGTCAGCATCCGCTGTGATTTTTCAGAAGATATAGTAAGATCGATATAAGGTTTATCCGAAACCAAGTTAAGAGGCACTTCTTTCCATTTTTTGCTCTTCGGAACTGAAAATCCAACAGGATCATAAATAGTGATCATCCGAGAAATGTAATCGATTTTAACGATAAAGTTTTTAAAGAATTCGCTGCCCAGCACTCCATCTATTGGAACTCCCATTCGAGCAGAGAAATTAAGGGATACATCAAAAATTGCAAACAACACATGTTCCTCATCGATGGCATTCCCGATCTTAATAGTGTTTTTTTCACTTTTTTTCGCCCATATAAATCCATCAGGCCCCAGACCATGGATTTTAACTGGGGAAGTGGTTTCTATTTTTAAAATGGAATTGGATTCCGTGCCAAATAATATTGTTGACTTTACTCCTGTATCCAAAATAAAAGATAGGCCGGTGCCATTTACATTAACTTTTACCAGCGGCAGATTATTTACTAGTTCAAAAGGGATTCGACTTTTCTTTTTTCCATTTATCAAATGAAAACCTACCTGTGAATAAACAGGGAAAGTAAGGGTAAGAAGAAGAAAAAAAGCCAAAAAAACTTTCAACACCTTGCCGGCATAATTTTGGATTACTAAAAGAAAGATAGGCAAAAAAGATAAATGTTGATATTGCCTTGATAGTATTGTAACAATATATTTCGCAACTTTGCTTTCAAAATTTTAGTCTATGCCATCAGTTTCCAATAAAGGGAAAAATATGCCGGAATCTCCAATCCGGAAATTGGTTCCCTATGCAGAAAAAGCCTATAAAGCAAACAAAACCGTTTATCACCTGAATATCGGTCAGCCGGATATCAAATCGCCCGAAGTTGCGATGGACGCGGTAGCAAACCATAATCTGGAAATTCTCGCTTACACCCGCTCGGAAGGTTCGTTGGAATACCGTGAAAAAATTGCCAAGTACTACCAAAAAAACAATATTCCGGTTGAAGCCAGCGACATCATTGTTACCACAGGTGGTAGTGAAGCGCTCCTTTTCGCTATGGGAACCATCGCTGATGTAGGAGATGAAATAATTATCCCAGAACCTTTTTACGCAAACTATAACGGTTTTGCCACAGAATCAGGAGTGAAAATTGTGCCTGTAATATCAAAAATTGAGGATAATTTTGCGTTGCCACCAATTTCTGAATTTGAGAAACTCATAACCCCAAAAACAAAGGCCATTCTTATCTGTAATCCAGGAAATCCTACTGGATATCTTTATTCAAAAGAAGAAATACAGACATTGGCTCAAATAGTAAAAAAACATGATTTGTTTTTAGTGGCAGACGAAGTATATCGCGAATTCACGTATGATGGCTATACCCATTACTCCATCCTGGAAGAAGAAAGTCTGGCAGATTACGGAATAATAATCGATTCCGTATCCAAGAGATATAGCATGTGTGGCGCGCGGATAGGTTGTTTGGTTTCCAAAAACAAAGAAGTAATATCGGCCGCCCTTAAATTTGCACAAGCCAGATTAAGTCCCCCGACATTTGCCCAAATTGCAAGTGAAGCGGCCTTAAAAACACCCCAAAGTTACTTTGATGAAGTAATAACAGAATATCAGGATAGAAGAAATACTTTGGTTAGTGCACTAAAGTCCATTCCAGGTGTAAAGGTGGGCGAGCCCAAAGGAGCATTTTACTGTATCGTGGAATTGCCCGTTAAAAACAGTGATGCTTTTGCCCAATGGCTGTTGGAGGAATTTGACGACAAGGGTGAAACGGTTATGGTTGCTCCCGCAGCTGGATTCTATTCCAGTCCCGGAGTAGGTAACAATCAAGTGCGGATTGCCTATGTATTAAAAAAGGAAAGCCTTATTCGTGCAGTGGAAATATTGAAGTTGGCCCTTCAGCAATATAAGGATTAATGCAAATTGAAGAGTATAAATCCCTTAAAGAGTTTAATACTTTTGGTATAGATTGCAAGGCACGTTATTTCGCTTCTGCCGAAAGTATTGAGGATATTAAGGAAATTCTTTCCCAAAATAAATTTCAATCAATTTTTATCCTTGGAGGCGGAAGCAATATGTTGCTTACCGCCTCTCTTGATATGTTGGTGCTACATATTAATTTAAAAGGCATCGAAATTATTCGTGAGACTGATACCGAAGTTTTTGTAAAAGTGATGGCCGGCGAAAACTGGCATGAATTTGTTCAATACTGTATCGCACGGGATTTTGGCGGATTGGAAAACCTATCCTTAATCCCCGGAAATGTGGGAACGGCTCCCATTCAAAATATAGGCGCCTATGGAGTGGAAATCAAGGACAGTTTTGTAAGCTGTTCAACCATCTCTCTGGAAACGCTGGAAGAAAGAAATTTCTCAAGGTCGGAATGCAATTTTGGCTATCGAAATTCGATCTTTAAAAATGAAGCTAAAAACAAATTTATAGTTACCAGTGTCACATTCCGATTGACTAAGAAATTCCACATAAAAAATATTGGTTACGGCGACATTCAAAAAATACTCAACGAAAAAAATATTGAGCATCCTACAATTAAGGACATTTCCGAAGCGGTAATTGCCATTCGACAATCAAAATTACCCGATCCAAAATTATTGGGGAACAGCGGCAGTTTCTTTAAAAATCCTGTAGTGGACCTCCATACCTTCCAAGTGTTCCACAACAAATTTCCCGATGCACCTTTTTATGAGCTTTCTTCCAGTGAATACAAGATTCCTGCAGGTTGGCTTATTGAACATGCCGGATTTAAGGGCAAAAGATTCGGCGATGCTGGAGTCCATAAAAATCAAGCCTTAGTACTTGTGAACCACGGAAACGCAACAGGAACGGAAATATTGGAATTGGCTAATAAAATTAGAGAAAAAGTGCATCAGTTAACCGGAATAGATATTGAACCAGAGGTGAACATTTTCTGACCAGCTTTTCTCAAACTCCTACAAAACTCTTCTCTCTTATGGGTAAGTGTGCAGGCTTCCAATACTTTTTTTTAATGATTTATTTTCTGATACTAAGCATCCGTTAAAGTTTATAATATAAGACTAAAAAAACTTAAATTCCATTTATAACCGTAGGAAAGATTGTATTTTTGCAGTTCAAATAAATGCTATGGAATTACTCTTAATCACATTTGGATTACTCTTATTGGGTGTGGCTGGAATCGCAATAAAACTTTGGGCAAAAAAAGATGGTAAATTTGGCGGAACATGCGCTAGCCAGAGTCCTTTCTTGAATAAAGAGGGTGCCAGTTGTGGATACTGTGGAAAGACGCCAGACCAATTCGATTCTTGTACCGATTCTGCACACAAGTAGATATCTGTCTGTAGACCGATTATTTTGTTGTTCTACATAATTTTAGGAACAGTAAAATATGTTCTTTGTGGCAATCCTATTCTCCATTTCCAAATTCCAATCCTAGAATTTTATGGTATTACTTTACGTTTTTGGCGCAGTTGCGCTGATAAACTGTTCATATTATTTTCTTTTCTCTAAATTTTCCCTTTTAAAAAACCCTGACCCTTCCATAAATCGGTGCCCTACCGTATCACTTATAGTCTGCGCAAAGAACGAGGCAGAAAATCTTGAAAAACATATTCCCTTGTGGCTGGAGCAGGAACATCCCAATTTTGAAATAATACTTATTAATGATGCCTCTTCGGATGAAACCCTGGCAGTGATGCAACAATTTGCCCAATTAGATTCACGGATCCAGATTGTGAATGTAAAAAACAATGAAGCTTTTTGGGGGAACAAAAAGTATGCACTTACTTTGGGCATCAAGCGGGCAAAAAACAATCTACTTGTCTTTACCGATGCCGATTGCCGTCCGTCGTCCCATAATTGGCTCTCGATAATGGCTTCCCAATTTTCTGAGGATAAACAGATCATTCTGGGTTACGGGGCCTATGAAAAGGAAAAAGGATTTTTGAACAAAATTATTCGTTTTGAAACGCTAATGACCGCCGTCCAGTATTTCTCTTATGCCCAATCCGGCATGCCATACATGGGAGTGGGTCGCAACCTTGCCTACACAAGCACCGTTTTCTATGAAGTAAATGGCTTTATAAAACATATAAAAATTGCATCGGGAGATGACGATCTATTTATAAATGAAGCGGCTACATCTACAAACACTGCTATTTGCACTTCTCTGGAAGCGTTTACCTATTCCATTCCCAAAAAAACCTGGAAACAGTGGATCCGTCAGAAAAAAAGACATTATTCCACCGCCAGGCTTTATAAGAGCAGGCAAAGATATTTGCTGGGATTATATTATCTAATGAATTTATTGTTTTGGTCCTTGGCAGTGGTGGTTCTGTTCACTCATTTCTGGCTTTATGGAATAGTTATTATTGGGCTCCGGCTTCTATTTCAATTTATTGCCATTGGGAAGGCTGCGGAAAAACTTCAGGAAAAGGACCTTGTGGCATTGATTCCGTTACTGGAACTATTTCTACTTTTCACTCAATTGAGTATCTTTATTTCCAAGAGCGATGATAATAACACTCGATGGAAGTAACTCCCAATGAAATAGCACAACAGATCGACAAGGCGAAAAAAGGAAAACAGAATGCTTTTAAGTTTCTTTTGGACCGTTATTGGAACGAGGTATATGGATTTCAACTAAAGCGGGTTCGCAATGAGCACGAGGCCGAGGATATTACCATTGAAACCTTCGCAAAAGCTTTCGATAAGATTGACACTTTTGATGATAATTATACTTTTCCCACCTGGTTGCTCACTATTTCCAAAAACATCCAAATTGATCGTACGCGAAAAAAAAATGCCTCTATTTATAAAAATACAACGGATACATCGAATGAGCAGGTTCAAAAAATAATTGATCACTCTCCTACCGCTGAGGACAAACTTATCCGTGATCAAAATTTAGCCGAGTTGCTTCGGTATATTAAACTTTTAAAACCACACTACCAGGAGGTCATCAATCTTCGATATTTTCAGGAAATGAGTTACAATGAAATTTCGGAAAAATTGGAGGAACCACTGAATAATGTGAAGGTCCGGTTGCTACGTGCCAGGAAGTTACTAGCCGAAATTATTTCACAAAAGGCCTAAAACCTTTATTAAAGCCAATCCGACAATCCCTTTTTTATCAAAAATAAAAGTGGAATTGATTGAAAATTATTGAATATCAATCGGTTTACATCCCAAATTTAAATATAATCCTATAGAGCCGTAAGATTGGAATATCCTCTTGCCATTTTACCTTTTGGAAATTCAATTTCGTACTTTTGTTCTCCATATGAGCACAGAAACCACCGAACTTCAAAAAGCCGCCCCAAAGCCAAAATGGTTGCGCGTAAAACTTCCTACGGGTACAAAATATACCGAACTCCGTGGATTGGTAGATAAATATAAACTCAATACCATTTGCACCTCCGCCAGCTGCCCAAATATGGGTGAATGCTGGGGCGAAGGCACCGCAACATTTATGATCTTAGGCAACATATGCACTAGATCCTGCGGGTTTTGTGGGGTAAAAACCGGAAGACCAGAAACTTTGGATTGGGATGAGCCGGAAAAAGTGGCACGGTCCATTAAATTGATGAAGATAAAACATGCCGTTATCACCTCTGTAGATCGGGATGACTTAAAAGACATGGGTTCCATTATTTGGGCAGAAACCGTAAAGGCTATTCGCCGGATGAATCCGGAAACTACCTTGGAAACCTTAATTCCCGATTTTCAAGGCAATACGCGAAACATAGATAGAATTGTAGCAGTAAGACCAGAAGTGGTGAGCCATAACATGGAAACGGTTAAGAGACTTACAAGAGAAGTACGCATTCAGGCAAAATATGAGCGTAGTCTTGAAGTTTTAAATTATTTGAAAAAATCCGGTCTTCCCAGAACTAAAAGCGGGATTATGTTAGGGTTGGGTGAAAAGGAAGAAGAAGTGATCCAGACTATGAAAGATCTTAGAAGCGTAAACTTGGATATCATTACATTAGGGCAATATCTACAACCCTCCAAAAAACATTTGCCTGTGCAGGAATTTATAAATCCCGAACAGTTTAAAAAATATGAAACCATCGGTTTGGAACTTGGTTTTAGACACGTGGAAAGTGGGGCATTAGTGCGTTCATCCTACAAAGCCCAAAAACATTTGACTTAAAATCTAACAGATGCAAAAAAAGATAACTGTTGGCATCAATGGTTTTGGTCGTATTGGCCGAAATCTCTTTCGACTATTATTGGACCACCCTTCCATAGAAGTAGTCGCGATAAATGATATAGCCGATCCAAAGACCATGGCGCATCTGCTTAAATACGATAGTATTCACGGAATGCTTAAGGATCATATTTCGGCTGCCGAAAGTACACTGAGTGTCAATGACCGGACCTTTGCTTTTACTTCGGTCAAAAATATTGAGGAGATACGGTGGGGAGACATAGACGTTGTTATAGAATGTACGGGAAAATTTAAACACAGGGAACAGCTGGTTAATCATTTAAAAAATGGAGCAAAAAAAGTGATACTTTCCGTTCCCCCGGCAGAAGATGATATCAAAACCGTTGTCCTGGGAGTAAATGACGGCATTATTGAACCTACCGACTTAATCATTTCGAACGCCTCCTGTACTACCAATAATGCTGCTCCCATGCTCAAAATTGTAAACGATCTATGTGGCATTGAACAGGCATATATCACCACTGTACATTCCTATACTTCGGACCAGAGCTTACATGACCAACCGCACCGCGATTTACGCCGTGCCCGAGCCGCAGGCCAATCCATTGTTCCAACTACTACAGGGGCAGCCAAGGCCCTAACCAAAATATTTCCTGATCTTGCCGATGTAATTGGCGGTTGCGGCATACGCGTACCCGTACCCAACGGTTCCTTAACCGATATTACCTTTAACGTAAAGAATGAAACTTCCATTGAGGAAATCAATAGGGCATTTAAGGAAGCTTCACAAAATGACTTAAAGGGCATTGTGGAATACACCGAAGATCCAATCGTATCCATCGACATAATAGGCAATACCAATTCCTGCATATTTGACGCCGGCATGACATCCGTAATTGGAAAAATGGTCAAAATAATAGGCTGGTATGATAACGAAATTGGATATTCCTCAAGAATTGTGGATTTGATCGGAAGGATTTCAAAAGTTTAAGCCTTACTATTTCTCCAGAACATAAAACCAATCAAAAACTTGGTTATCCAGAAAATTTTTCAAGATGCCCATAAATTTGGTTTATGAAATTTTCTTCGGAATTATTTAGGAATACGGTATTTATTGGAAGATAATAAAGTTCGGCCTGTTTTATTTTCGGCCGTAATCGTATATAATCCTTTTCAGTTGTCAAGATTATGGAGTTGAGATCCAAGTCTCTTATTTCTGAATTGTCAAAGTTGTGATGATCCCCAAAGGATTTATGATCAAAGTCAATTCCGTTTTGTTTTAAAAAATTCACCAAAGGCTGTGGATCGGCGATTCCAGTAACAAGGGTAAACTTTTGGTTCTTTAGATATTGTAAAGGTCTCGACACCGATTTGTTAATAATTTCCTTTCCATATCCTATGGTAGTAAAATAAACCTTTTGTGAGGGCAGCGGGTTAAGTTTCTTTTTAATTTCAGACATTTCCTCAAGTGACAATGCTCTTGGACATTTCGTAACTATAATAATATCGGCACGTTTGGCACCAACTCTTGATTCACGGAGGTTGCCCATGGGAAGAATATAATCATCGATATACAAATTTGGAAAAGCTGTCAACAAAATGGAAAAAGACGGTTTTACTTTTCGATGTTGATAGGCATCATCGAGAAGTATTACATCAAATTCGCTCCCTAAAATCTCGATTCCCGCTTGCCGACTTTCACATACTGCCACAACTACTTCCGGAAATTTTCTTTTTATCTGTAAAGGTTCGTCGCCGGTTTCCTGCACCGTACTTTGTACCAAAACTTCCTTAAATCCTTTACTGCTTCTTTTATACCCTCGACTGAGTACCGCCAATTTCCAGTTGTGTTTTAATGCAGCGATCAAAAACTCGATCATCGGCGATTTTCCAGTTCCACCTGTGGAGAGATTGCCAACGCAAATCACAGGAATAGGATAAGTCTTGCTTTGTAGCCAACCCAAATCAAAAAATTTGTTTCGCAAAGAGGTAATTCCCCAATACAGCAGTGAAAACGGAAAAAGAAGTTTGCGAAGCCATTTCATTTGACGAAAGTACTAATTTCCCGTAAAAGGAAATTCTTCATTTCTAAGAGGTTCTTTAGGCTATAATCACAAAATGGTATCTTTACGAAAAAAACAATGACAGTTAGGGATATTATAGGAATTTTAGAGGAAATATCACCTCTTGCCTATTCTGAAGACTTTGATAACACAGGACTTCTGGTTGGAAATGAACAAATGGAAATTTCGGGGGTCTTGATCACTTTGGACACTTTGGAAACTGTGGTGGATGAAGCCATTGAAAAAGGCTGCAACCTAATAGTAAGTTTCCACCCCATTATTTTCTCCGGTCTAAAAAAGATTACAGGAAGAACCTATGTGGAACGATCAGTATTGAAGGCCATCAAAAACGACATTGCAATTTTTTCCTGTCATACTGCCCTGGACAATGCTTGGAATGGTGTAAACGCAATGATATGCGAAAAATTGGGGTTGACAAATAGAGAAATCCTAATTCCACAAGAAGCTACAATTAAAAAACTTACAACCTTTGTCCCAAGGAATGATCTTGAAAATGTACGTCAGGCATTATTTGATGCTGGTGCTGGGAATATTGGGAATTACGATAATTGCAGTTTCAACATCGAAGGCACGGGGACATTTAAAGGGAACGAACTTTCCTCACCTGTAATAGGTGAAAAAGGTGAAATGCGGTTTGAAAGTGAAATACAACTGACAATTACCTATAAAAAGCACCTCCAAAATGCAATCCTGAAGGCTCTCTTTGAAGTCCATCCTTATGAGGAAGTTGCTTATGAAATTTCTACGTTGGAAAATTACAATCAACATATTGGAATGGGGATGGTCGGAAATTTAAAGGAGACTATGGATGAAAAAGAATTTCTCACCTTTTTAAAGCGAACCATGGAAACGGGGTGCGTTAGGCATTCGCCGTTGCTCCATAAACCGGTGAGTCGTGTTGCGGTTTTAGGAGGCAGTGGAAGTTTCGCCATTGAGGCCGCAAAAAGAGCTGGGGCCCAAATATTTGTATCGGCAGATTTCAAATATCATGATTTTTTCAGGGCCGAAAAAGCCCTTGTTTTGGCTGATGTGGGACATTATGAAAGTGAACAGTACACAAAAGACCTACTATTTTCTTTCCTTACGAAAAAAATCACTAATTTTGCACCTGCTTTGCCGAAAGGTATAGTAAAATCGGAAATAATCACCAACCCCATTAGCTACGTATAAAATTTATGGCAACGAAAAGTGAAGTTACTGTTGAAGAAAAGTTAAGAGCCCTTTACGATCTACAACTTATCGATTCCAGAATCGATGAAATCAGAAACGTTCGTGGAGAGCTTCCCTTGGAGGTTGAGGACCTGGAAGATGAGGTAGCCGGAATGAACCTCCGTTTGGAAAAGCTCAACAATGATTTGGAAGTAATTGAAAATCAAATCAAAGAGCGCAAAAACAGCATTGAAGAGGCAAATGCACTAAAAAAGAAGTATGCCGACCAACAAGATCACGTTCGTAATAACCGCGAGTACAACTCCCTTAGCAAGGAAATTGAATTCCAAGGTCTTGAAGTTGAGCTTGCCGAAAAGAACATTCGTGAATTCCGTGCGCAGATAGAGCAAAAAAATCAGGTAATCGAGGAAACCAAAAAACGTTATGAAGAACGAAGCGAGCATTTAAAGCATAAACGCGACGAACTGGACGAGATTTTGGCAGAGACCGAAAAAGAAGAACAGACCTTAATAAAGGAGTCACAAAATTTTGAGACTTCCATAGAGGAACGCTTGATAAAAGCATATAAAAGAATCCGGACAAACGTAAAAAACGGATTAGCGGTAGTTCCCGTAGAACGTGGTGCATCTGGAGGGTCGTTTTTTACCATACCACCACAAGTGCAAATGGAAATTGCCGGTAGAAAGAAAATTATAACCGACGAACACAGTGGTCGAATTTTAGTAGATCCAGATCTTGCCAGGGAAGAGCGCGAAAAAATGGATGCTCTTTTTTCAAAACTGAGATAATAATAATTTTTTTATATTATAACAAAGCCTTCACTTTATGTGGAGGCTTTTTTTGTAAATTGAATTGACCTCTATCAAACTACGATTTAGAAAATAATTTTTTACTTTATGAAGAAATTTCCCATTATCCTCGTTGCAATTATTCTATGTACGCTTCAAGCAGCCTGCAAATCGCCCAATGATTCCAATAAGAAAGCGGAAGAACTTGCCCAGCAAAACCTAAAGCCGGTTCAAACGGAAACGCAGGATGGCCTCAAAAAGGCTTATTTTGCGAGTGGTTGTTTTTGGTGCGTAGAAGCAATTTATGAAAGTGTCAAGGGAGTCAAAGATGCCATTTCGGGATATAGCGGGGGTAAGTCCCAAAATCCTACCTATGAAAACCATGGTGACCATGCGGAATCTGTGGAAGTAATTTATGATCCTAGCATTGTGAGTTACGCACAGCTAGTAGATGTCTACTTTGGTTCACAGAATGTCACCCAGATAAATGGTCAAGGTCCCGACAGAGGAATGTCGTATCGCTCGATCATCTTTTATCAAAATGATGCCGAAAAGAAAATAATCGATGAAAAAATTGCAACGCTCAATAAAGAATTGGGTAAAAATTCAGTGGCAGCCCAGGTTCTTCCTTTTCAAAAATTCTGGAAAGCCGAAGAATATCATCAAAACTACGAAAGGCTCAATCCTGGCAATCCGTATATCCAAAATGTATCAATCCCACGCATCAACAAATTCAAGAAAAAATTTCCCCAACTCTTAAAGAGCAACAACTAATCTCCTAGAATATAATCTAATTTTTTTTGAAACTTTCTATTATTTAAGCATTCTATTAAGATTTAATTTTTAACTTTAGTTAAGTTACGCTTAAAAGTTTGAACTGTTAATATTTGACCTTGTATATTTGGATTATAACTTAAAAACCAAAAATTATGAGAGATTTAATTTGGCTGATTGTAGTAATATTGATAATAGGATGGTTATTTGGATATTTCTTTTTTTCTTTAGGAGCCTTTATCCACATTTTATTGGTCTTGGCCATAATCGGAATTCTTTGGAGGCTAGCTACAGGTAGAAGAGTATAAACATTAATAACCAATAATCACCAACCACAAAAACCCAATATTATGAAAAAATTAATTTTAGTATTATTTGCAGCAGGTTTAATGGCCACAAGCTTTACTAGCTGCCGAGAAAAGACCACCGGCGAAAAAATACAGGATGTAGCTGACGACGTAGCGGATGATGTAGGAGATGCCTTGGATTAATGCATATCCTATCAGTATTGGAAAGCTCTTGATTATAATTCAAGAGCTTTTTTTATTCTTTTACTAAAATGGAATTCCATTCAGGATGCTTCTCAATATATTTTTTGATAAAAGGACATTCCGCAATAACCTTAAGCCCACGAAGTTCCATTTCCAATAAAACAGATTCAGCCATTTCTCCCCCAATTCCTTTACCCGCTAACTCCTTGTCAACCTCGATATGTTTTAAAACCAAAATTCCCGGCTTGACCGAATACTCAACAACAGCCTGATGTCCATCAATTTCAGCTTCAAACCTATTCTTTTCACGATTGTCTATGATATTCATTATAGTCTAGTTTTCTTATTTGTCAAATTTAAAAGTACAAAAAATATAAGTATTCATTTCTGAAAAGCGGAATAGCAACTATTATATTTTGAAAAAAATTGGGTTTATGATATTCGCCTTTCTTTTGGGAAGAATCGTTAATCATAAGAAATTAGAATTTCATACTTTTACTTGAAACACGTATCAATGAAAACCAATTTGGCCTTTATCCTACTTAGTTTAACAATTTTAAGTTGTAACAATTCGCGCCAAGAAAAAGTATCAACTTCCAACGAACAGTCCAAATCTCAAACAGTAATAGATCCAAATATTGAAATTGCACAAAAAATTGCGAGTTCTTGCGGGGTAAAGAATTGGGACAATGTAACCGAAATTGCATTTACCTTTAATATGGATCGGGCGGGAAAGCAGTTTGGGCGATCTTGGATCTGGAAACCCAAATCCGGTGATGTGCGGATGATATTTGACCAGGACACCATAGATTATAACCGATCTTCAATGGATAGTGTTGCAAAAAAAAGTGATGCGGCATTTATAAACGATAAATATTGGTTGCTTGCTCCCTTCCAATTGGTTTGGGACAAAGGCATGAATTATACTAATACTCCTAGAACCCAAGCTCCTATTTCCAAGGACACTTTGAGTAAATTGACCATTGTATATCCAAATGAAGGTGGTTATACACCCGGTGATGCGTACGATTTTTTTTATGATGATCAGTACAGAATCAAAGAATGGAATTACAGAAGACAAAATACCGAACAACCTTCTTTAAGTACCACTTGGGAAGATTATACCGACTTTGATGGAATTGTTATTTCCTTAATGCGCCGTGATACTTTAAACAATGCCAAATGGTTTTTTACCAACGTATCCATAAAACAAGATAACTGATTTTGACGGTGACCGATCAAATTCAGAAAATATCCAATTTCACAGTCCGGCTCTTTAAAGTCATTGCTCAAATAAATACAGATATAAATTCCTATTTTTGTGAAAGTGCTTTTTCAATTAGAAAATACGTCAAATCCATTATAAGCATTTTTCACTTAAAACCATATTTTCCTCAATAATGTTCGAAAATTCCCTAGAATACGCCCAAGAACAGGATGCTCAAGACCCTTTGTCCTCTTTTAGAAAAAAATTTCATTTGCCCAAAGATAAAAATGGGAAAGAACAAATTTATCTCTGCGGCAATTCTTTAGGCCTCCAGCCTAAAATCACGTCCAATTATATTAATGAAGTACTGGCAGATTGGGCCAACCTTGGTGTGGAGGGACATACGGAAGCAAAACATCCTTGGGTTCCCTATCACGAATTTTTAACGGATAACATGGCCGGAATTGTTGGGGCAAAACCATCGGAAGTAGTTGTTATGAACACACTTACCACCAATTTACACTTGATGATGGTTTCGTTTTACAACCCTACTGAAACACGATACAAAATAATAGTTGAGAGCGATGCTTTTCCCAGTGATAAATATGCGGTAGAGAGTCAGTTAAAATTCCACGGTATCGATCCAAAAGACGGCTTAATACTTTGGAGCCCCAGAGAAAATGAAGATTTATGCAGAATGGAAGATCTAGAGGATATTTTGAATGAGCGCGGCAATGAGGTCGCGTTGCTTATGATTGGGAGTACCAATTATTACACGGGTCAATCCTTTCCATTAAAAGAAATTGCTGCATTGGGGCATAAGCACGGGTGCATCGTGGGATTTGACCTGGCCCATGGAGCTGGAAACATTCAGCCAAATCTGCACGAATCGGGAGCAGATTTTGCGGTATGGTGCACCTATAAATATTTGAACGGTGGCCCCGGAAGTCTGGGCGGCTGTTTTGTCCACGAGCGTCATGCCCATAATAAAAATTTAAAAAGATTTGCCGGATGGTGGGGACACAACAAAAAAACCCGCTTTAATATGCGAAAGGAATTTGATGCCTTACCAGGTGCAGAGGGATGGCAACTTAGCAATCCTCCTATTCTTTCAATGGCCGCCATTAGGGCCTCCCTGGACACATTTGCAGAAGCCGGATTTGATAATTTGAGAAAAAAATCCATAAAGCTAACTGGCTACTTAGAGTTTTTACTCGATGAAATGAAAAACGATTCCATTAATGTAATTACTCCCAGAAATCCGCAGGAGCGAGGATGTCAACTATCCATTCAAGTAAAAAATGCCGATAAAAGACTCCATTCTCAATTAACGGAAGCAGGTGTGATAAGTGATTGGCGTGAACCGGATGTAATTCGGATTGCTCCTGCCCCCCTTTATAATAGCTTTGAAGATGTATATAGGTTTTCCAAAAAGTTGAAAGAAATATTAAAATATTCAATAATGTAACCCTTAGCGCGGTCGAAGGGATAGCACTACACCAAATTATTATGAATTAAGGTCTCGACTGCACTTGACCAGACAAATAAAAGAATGAACAAAAACGAAAATATTTTAATCATCGGCGCGGGCCTTTGTGGCTGTCTTCTCGCCTTACGTTTGGCGCAACATGGCTTCAACATTACTTTAGTTGAAAAACGTCCGGATCTTCGCAAAACCACTTTGGATGCGGGCCGGTCCATAAATTTGGCCTTGAGCGATCGCGGATTGCGTGCACTAAAATTAGCCGGATTGGGAGAGGCTGTCAAGGAACTGTTGATTCCGATGACGGGACGGATGATCCATGAAACATCTGGCAACACCTTTTTAAGTCCCTATAGCGGTCGGGAGGATGAATACATCAATTCGGTTTCAAGACCGGGACTGAACAAGCTTCTTTTGGATGAGACCGAGAAAATGCCAAATGTTCGAATGATTTTTAACCATACGTGTACCCATATCGATTTCAATACTCCGTCGGCTACTTTTGAGGATTTTGAAACTAAAGAGAGTATCTCCTATTCGGCTGATGTAATTTTTGGCACAGATGGCGCAGGTTCAGTAGTCAGAGCAGAAATGATTCACGATAAATCTTTCTTGCTGAATATTTCCCAACAATGGCTCGGTCACGGATATAAAGAATTGGAAATTCCCGCAGCAGAAAATTCCGGCTACAGAACTTATGTAAATGCCCTCCATATTTGGCCTCGTGGTGAGGATATGTTGATCGCATTGCCAAATTTGAATGGCAGTTTTACTGTAACACTTTTTCTTCCTTATAGAAACAGCGATTATTGTTTTGAGAATTTGACCACTCCGGAAAAGGTTTCGGAGTATTTCCAAAAAGAATTTCCCGATGTATTGGATCTTATTCCCAATTTGACAGAACAATTTTTCAAAAATCCTATTGGCGCCATGGGTACAGTAAAGTGCGACCCTTGGCATCGTTTGGGAAAAACACTGTTAATGGGTGATGCCGCACATGCAATGGTCCCATTCTATGGACAGGGAATGAATGCCAGTTTTGAAGACGTGGCCGTATTTGATGGGATTCTCCAAAAATTTAAACCCTCGTTACTTTCAGGAAAAGCCTCTTGGGAAGAAATTTTTGATGCCTATGAAAATGTGCGCAAAAAGGATGCGGATGCCATCTGCGATCTTGCCCTAGACAATTTTGAGGAAATGAAAGCCCATACGGGGATGGAACTTTTCCAGAAAAAAAGAAAACTCGAAACAGCATTTGAGACTGAATTTCCTCAAGAATATTACAGTAAATATTCCTTGGTTACCTTTAAGGAGGATTTGCCCTATTCCGAAGCAAAAAGAAAAGGCCGAGCTCAGGACAAAGCAATATTGAGCCTACTCCACAACGGGAAATTACCCGAAAATATGGCATTAAAGGATAAATTGGAAATGGTCCAACGCCAAACACAACTTATAATGAATGAAAATGAGATGGCAGATTATTTGAAAATATAAAAAAATTATTTTAAAAATCCTGCAGTTGTCTCCACTTTGAAATCCCGAAAGCTATTGCGGGAAGTAATCGCGGACTCCTTGTAAGTTTAGATTCTGTAATATGATGGATCTTCAAGAATTTATTCAACCGGCGACAAGTGAAAACCTGGCAGGATAAACAATAAAATTTAAAAAATATATATTATGAGCAACGACCAAAAAGATTCCCGCCTTCGCGGGAATTTAGTAGAAGGCAAAGCAACCCCACGAGGCGCATATCCTCATATTAAACGTGCAGGGGATTTCCTGTTTGTGAGTGGCACAAGTTCACGCTTGCCCGATAATACTTTTGCAGGAGTCAATAAAATCGATGAAATGGGCACCATGTTTTTCGATATAAAAGAACAAACCCGTGCTGTTTTGGAAAATATAAAAGATTATTTGGCTACGGAAGGCGCTACCATGGCAGATGTAGTAGATATAACCACTTTTTTGGTAAATATGAATGACTTTTCAGGATATAACCAGGTGTATTCGGAATATTTCAACAAAGAAACAGGTCCCGCGCGGACTACGGTCGCCGTTCATCAACTGCCACATCCACATTTGATTATTGAAATTAAAGCGATGGCCTATAAACCAGTTATGAGTTAAGGGTTATAAATTATAAGTGAAATTGGAGAGTGGTAAATAATCAAAATTAGTCGTGTCCGACTAAGATGTTAGACCGCTTCGCTATAAGACGTAAGACATAAGACTTGCTCCATAATAGCCTGATAATTAAGTTAAATTGATTAAGAATGCTTTTTAACTATTAAATTTCGATGGGGAAACTAAATAGCAAGCTGTAACTTAATAAAAAGGTTCTAAACAGCCATTATCATTGGCTCAACAGCACTTTGTAACGTTTTAACCGGACACTATTGAATCAAATTAATTAAAGCTTAGGCAGAAAATTGATGCAAAAAATTTTAAACTTCATTAATGGCCAATATCAGGAGCCGCTTTCGGGGCAATGGTTGGAAAATTATAATCCGTCCAATGGAGAAGTATATTCAAAAATACCAAACTCCAATTCAGACGATGTTGAGCAGGCATATTCAGCGGCGCAAAAAGCATTTCCGAAATGGAGCAATACTTCCATTGAGGACCGTAGCAGAATACTTTTAAAAATTGCCGATCTTATTGACAGTAAGTTAATGGAATTGGCCAAAGCGGAAGCAAAGGATAATGGGAAACCGTTAAGTTTGGCTTTAGCAGTGGATATTCCTAGAGGGTCGGCAAATTTTCGGTTTTTTGGAAATGCCATAACCCAGTTTGCCAGCGAGGCTCATGAAAGTGTAGGTTTAAACACAATCAATTTTACCCTTAGGCAACCTTTGGGAGTTGTGGGATGTATTTCACCTTGGAATTTGCCATTATATTTATTTACATGGAAAATCGCACCCGCCCTTGCTGCAGGAAATACGGTGGTAGCGAAACCAAGCGAAATTACACCTATGACTGCTTATCTCCTTGGCGAAATTTGTACCAAAGCCGGTCTGCCCCCTGGCGTTTTGAATATTGTACACGGAAGTGGTCCATCTGCCGGGCAAGCAATTGTAGCACATCCCAATATAAAGGCAATTTCATTTACCGGCGGCACAAAAACCGGTGAACACATTGCCAAAACAGCAGCTCCTATGTTTAAAAAACTTTCATTGGAACTCGGCGGAAAAAACCCGAACATAATCTTTGCGGATTGCAATTACCAGAAAATGTTGGAGGAAACATTGCGTTCTTCTTTTTCCAATCAAGGTCAAATCTGTCTCTGTGGCAGCAGGATTTACATTGAAAATAGCATTTATGAAAAATTCAAGAAAGATTTTGTGGAAAAGACGAAATCCTTAAAGGTAGGAGATCCTTTTGCTAAGGACACCAATCTGGGGGCCTTGGTTTCAAAAGAACATTTAGAAAAGGTGGAATCTTATATTGAAATCGCTAAAAAAGATGGAAGCAAAATCCTCTGCGGTGGAAATCGGGTTCATGTAAATGGTCTGGAAAAAGGTTACTACTTAGAACCCACCGTAATTGAAGTTTTTGATAACAACTGTCGATTGAACCAAGAAGAAATTTTCGGTCCGGTGGTAACCATAATGCCTTTTGAAACCGAAGAAGAGGTTTTAACTATGGCCAATTCCGTAAAATATGGACTTTCCGCCACTTTGTGGACATCAGATCTCAATCGGACTATGCGAATATCAAAGGGAATTGAATCGGGAATTGTATGGGTAAATACGTGGTTAAACCGTGATTTAAGAACTCCTTTTGGTGGAATGAAAGCAAGCGGTGTAGGTCGCGAAGGAGGCTTTGAGGCCCTTCGATTTTTTACCGAACAAAAAAATGTTTGTATCAAATATGAGGAACTGAATCCAAATTCCAGGGATCTTTCCCGCTAGAATTAACTCCGTCACCTTCGATTGATTTTCAATATAGATATCTATCCGATTGTGCTGTAATTTACATTGCCTCCTTTAATTAAGTTTCAATTTAAATAACTAAACTAAAGAGCGCTTTACTTCCCTCCGTCATTAAAGTTTGGGAGATTTTCAAAGGACGCGGTTACTGTTTAGCAAAAAAGGCGGTTAAGAATTTGATATTTGGCGCTTCATCAACTTCTAGGGAGCCAGGCGTTCAATTATCCATTCTTGATCTTTTAAGGTATATCGAATCCGATCGTGAAGCCTATTGGGCCTGCCCTGCCAGAACTCAATTGAAATCGGTTTTACAAGATATCCGCCCCATTCCGTAGGTTTGGGAACTTCTTTATCTGCATATTCGTTTTCCAAATGCAAAAGATTATTCTCCAAGATTTCCCGAGATTCCACGGGTTTACTTTGATGGGAAACCAAAGCTCCTAATTGACTTCCTTTAGGTCTTGAATGAAAATAATTGGCAGAATCCATTTCCGAGGTTTTCTCTGCAACACCTTTAATAATTACCTGTCGCTCCATCCGGGGCCAGTAAAAGGAAATTCCCACCTTGTTATTTCGTTCAAGAGATTGACCTTTTTCGCTGTTATAGTTAGTATAAAAGTAAAATCCGTGTTCGTCATACCTCTTTAAAAGCACAACCCTTCCCTTTGGAAAACCATCGGTCCCAATCGTTGAAACTGTCATAGCATTTACTTCATCCACGGATCCGCTGTCCCTAACCTCATAAAACCACGAGCGAAATTGCTGCAGTGGGTTTTCATTAACCGTATCCTTGGATAGGGCTCCTTGTTCATATGATTTTCGGTACTCGTTAAGATTTTCGTTCATGTTAAGGATCTTTAATTGACTATATACCCAGAAATTTTAGTTTTTCCAAATCCAGCAATCATTAAATGTAAGCATCTAAAAAGAAAAAACGGCACCATCCTCGGCCAAAATTACCTTGTCAAAAATTTCCTCAGCTTCCTTTTTTAAAAGTTCCAAATTGTTGTAGCGGCCCGAGAAATGACCTAATATTAAAGTTCCTACCTCAGCTTTTTTGGCGATAGCTCCAGCCTCTTTAGTAGTACTGTGCTTGGTTTTTTCAGCTAGTAAATAATGGGAATCCATAAAGGTAGCCTCATGATATAAAACCGTTGTTCCCGCAATTTGTGTCACCATCCCAGGATTATAAGCAGTATCACTGCAAAAGGCATAGGATTTGGGCGGATCGGGTGCAAAGGTTATTTGCGAATTGGGAATAAGAACCCCATCCCTGTTTTCAACGTCCGCACCTTGCTTGATCTTATTGTAATAGCTTAAATCAATATTGGCTTGTCTAGCGGCCTCTATATTCAACTTTCTATCTCCCGGTTTTTCCTTGAACAAAAATCCATTGGTATAAACCCGATGTTCCAATGGAATAGTTTCCACCGTGAGCAGTTCATCTTCAAATAGGAGTTCCGGTAATTTTTGATCCAATTCGTGAAAATATAACTGAAATTTAGTGTAGGATTTGCCGAGCTTCAATAGCAACAGAATAGCCTCCTTTATGCCCTTGGGGCCATAGATGTGTAAGTCGGTTTCACGGCCCATTAAGTGAAAAGTGGAAATTAATCCTGGAAGACCAAAAAAATGGTCACCGTGAAGATGGGATATAAAAATGTGTTTTATTCTGGAGAACTTAACCTTATATTTTCTCAATTGTACTTGAGTTCCCTCGCCACAATCAATCAGGAAAAGATGACCTTTCATTTCGAGCACTTGACTGGTAGGATGGGCGGTAATTTTGGGGGTAGCCGCGTGGCAGCCTAATATAGTAATTGTCATAATTAGTAATCAGAAATCCATTATATGCTTAACTATCCATCTCTCAATTACCGTTCCTGTTTTTATGAAGAGATATGCCAAAAGTTTTACTTCTCAATTTTAAAAATCCAATTTGGAAAGAATAAAATTTGGTCTTAATTTCTATAAATTATAAATACAAGTTTGCTATAACCTTAAATATCCATAGGATAGTAAAGGCTAAAATGTTGAGTCAAAAAGCTTGGGATTTCAGAAAACAAGGAATACCATTAGAAACCCAAGTCTCTTTCTATTTCTTCCATTTCAATAATATCCTCCGCTTCCTGCAAGGTAGGAACCACGATCATTTCATAAGGAATTTCGTCTATGGAAATAGCGCCATTTATAAGCACAAAGGATTGCTTTGTTTTACGATGCGTATTGGAGGATTTTAGAAACAATAGCAATTCATTTAGATCCAATGAATCATATTTTAAAAGATTTATGACAACATTTTGTCCTTTGTATTTTGAAATTTGTGAAGAAATGAAATCGGCAAAATCTGAAATGTCGTTCTTTTCATCTTCAAGAACTACAAAATTTGGGTGGTTCTCAATCTTCATGATGTTTGATTTTTGATGCTAATAAATAAATTACTGCCATCCGTATGGCCACCCCGTTTTGGACTTGCTCCAATATGATGGATTGTTTGCTATCAGCGACATCACTGGTAATTTCCACCCCTCTGTTTATCGGTCCTGGGTGCATTATAATGATCTCTTTATCCAAAGAATCCAATAAGGCCTTATTTACCCCAAACTGCTGGGTATATTCCCGGGTAGTGGGAAAATAACTGATATCCATCCGTTCATTCTGTACGCGTAACATATTGGCAACATCACACCATTCCAAGGCTTTCCTAAGATTTGTTTCCACACTCACGCCAAGGCTTTCAATATATTTTGGCAGCAACGTTTTGGGACCGCATACTTTAACAACTGCTCCAAGCTTTTGAAGAGCAAAAATATTGGAAAGAGCAACCCGTGAATGAAGTATATCACCAACAATCACCACCTTTTTGCCCGCCACTTCGCCCAGTTTTTCCCGTATGGAATAAGAATCCAATAAGGCCTGAGTGGGATGTTCATGAGCACCATCGCCAGCGTTAACAATACTGGCTTTCACATGCCTGGAAAGAAAAACTCCCGCTCCGGGATTGGGATGTCGCATAACTACCATATCCACTTTCATCGAAAGGATATTGTTCACCGTATCAATTAACGTCTCTCCCTTGGAAACGGATGAACTCGAGGATGCAAAATTTATGACATCGGCAGAAAGACGTTTTTCGGCAAGTTCAAATGATAATTTGGTACGTGTACTGTTTTCAAAAAAAAGATTCGCTATTGTTATGTCGCGCAGGGAAGGAACTTTTTTGATAGGTCTATTGATAACCTCCTTAAAATGATCTGCCGTCTCGAAAATAAGGTTAATATCGGCTTCGGTAATATATTTTATTCCTAATAAGTGGTTTACACTCAGCTCCATTTTTTAGTATTCAGTGGTCAGTGGTCAGTTTTAATACTTTCGATTAATCTCTTAAGAACCCTTAGCTCCCTATTAAATAAACAGCATCCTCTCCCTCATTCTCTTTCCAACACACCTTAACTTTTTCACCACTTATTGCATCCACCTGTCTTCCTCTATAATCTGGCTGAATGGGCAAATGTCTACTAAAACGGCGGTCAATTAAGGTCAGCAGTTCGATTTCCAAAGGTCTCCCGAAAGATTGAATAGCCGTAAGCGCAGCACGGATACTTCTACCAGTAAAGAGCACATCGTCAATAAAGACAACCTTCTTATCCTCGACTATAAAATCGATTTGCGTTTTATTGGCTTCAAGAGGTTTTTCACTTCTGCGGAAATCATCTCTATAAAAAGTTATATCCAAATAGCCAAGCTTGATATTTTTTATCTGATATTCGTCTTCAAGTAATGATTTAAGACGCTCGGCCAAAAAGATCCCTCTAGGTTGCAGGCCTATCAATACGGTATTGGAAAAATCGTCGTGATTTTCGATCAACTGGCAAGCCAAACGGTTCAGCGCAATGTGTATCTCCGTTGCGGACAGTAAGACTTTTTGACTCATTGGAAATTTGAATTGGATTGAGATGCCAAAAATACATATTTTTTACATTAGGGATTACTCTGCGCGGCTATTTTCTTAGAAGTCGTAAAGGCTTTGGATTTGCGCCAATATTCCCTGAAGTGCCCATTCCAATTATAGTTGAAAACTACGCGGCTTAAAACAGTTCTAAAATAAAAAAACCTTCCAACCGATAGATCGGAAGGAAGGCTTTTTGTATTTAAACGATCAGATTAGATTTTTCCGTCCATTCTGTCTTTAAGCTCCTGAAGTTTTGCATTGGCATCACCAAGGGTTGGCTTGGCTTCTGCTTCGGCTGCTTCTTGTTTTCTCACAGCTTCTTTTACAATTTTAGCTTCGTCTGCTTTATGAATAGTCATGTGTGAAGCAACCACTTTCTTGAATTCTTTGTTGAATTCAATAATCTGGAATTCTGCCTCATCACCTTTTTTCAACATAGAACCGTCTTCTTTTTCAAGGTGACGATTTGGAACAAAAGCAACAATATCGTCATTGAATTTTATGGTAGCTCCTTTGTCCACTACTTCATCGATAGTAGCAGTGTGCTTGGTGCCAACAGCAAATTCATTTTCGTATTTATCCCAAGGGTTTTCCTCGGTTTGCTTGTGACCTAAACTAAGTTTACGGCCTTCAACATCAAGTTCCAAAACAACTACTTCCAGCTCATCACCGATATTGGTGAATTCACTTGGATGTTTGATTTTCTTGGTCCAAGAAAGGTCGCTGATGTAAATAAGACCATCAATACCTTCTTCAAGCTCAACAAAAACACCGAAATTGGTAAAGTTGCGAACTATTCCTTTGTGACGTGATCCTACTGGATATTTAGAAGTGATATCGGTCCATGGGTCTGGGGTCATTTGTTTGATCCCAAGGCTCATTTTACGCTCTTCTTTGTCCATTGTCAAAATAACAGCTTCTACTTCATCACCCACTTTTACGAAATCCTGTGCGCTCCGCAAGTGCGTGCTCCATGACATTTCGCTCACGTGGATAAGACCTTCAACGCCTTCTGCAACTTCAACAAAAGCACCGTAGTCTGCAATAACGACTACTTTTCCTTTCACCTTGTCACCCACTTTCAATTGATCTCCAAGAGCTTCCCATGGATGTGGGTTCAATTGTTTTAGACCTAATTGGATACGTGTTTTATCTTCATCGAAATCAAGGATTACAACGTTCAATTTCTGATCAAGTTCAACGATCTCATTTGGATGGTTGATACGTGACCAAGAAAGGTCGGTAATGTGAACAAGTCCATCAACACCACCAAGATCCACAAATACTCCGTACGAAGTGATGTTTTTAACAACACCCTCAAGTACTTGACCTTTTTCAAGTTGGCCGATGATTTCTTTTTTCTGTTCCTCAATATCCGCTTCGATAAGTGCTTTATGCGAAACAACAACGTTTTTGAATTCGTGGTTGATCTTCACAACTTTGAATTCCATTGTTTTTCCAACGTACATATCGTAATCACGGATTGGCTTAACGTCAATTTGCGAACCTGGCAAGAACGCTTCGATTCCGAAAACGTCCACGATCATACCGCCTTTGGTACGGCATTTTACATAACCATTTACAATAGTAGCCTCGTCGTGGGCAGCATTTACGCGATCCCAAGCTTTAATGGTTCTTGCTTTACGGTGGCTAAGGATCAATTGGCCGGTACTGTCCTCACGAACATCGATCAAAACCTCTACCTTATCACCAACTTTTAAATCCGGGTTGTAACGGAACTCGTTTAAGGAAACAACACCCTCACTTTTTGCGTTGATGTCAATAATGGCATCGCGATCGGTGATATGGATTACCTTTCCTTCCACTACCTCGTCGTCAAGAGTGTCGACGAAATTTTCTTTTACAAGTTTTTCGAATTCTTCCAACTTGCCGTCATCGATTACATCGATTCCTTCTTCATAGTTGTGCCAGTTGAATTCCTCAAGAAATTTCTTAGGATCTCTTTCTTTTAAAGAAAGTTCGGCCTTTGGACGTCCGTTTCCTTTAATGGCAACTTCCTCCTCGTTGGTTACTTCTGTGGGCATATTTTCAACAGCCACTTTTTCTTGTTCGTTTGCAGCTTGTTCTGCAGCTACTTCTTTGTTTGCTTTATCAGCCATTTTAATTAGAACTGATTCCATCGATCATTAAAAACGATAAAATCAAATGTTTGTATTCTGCGCCATTGTGAGAGTTTTAAACAGCTATACCACAGAAGGGTTTGTTTCTAGTTCGAATTTCAATTCCTTTTATCCTCACTTCACCGTTAAAAGGGGTGCAAAAGTAAGATATTTGTTTTGATTATCAAAAGGTTTGAAAGCTGAATATGAGAAAATTAATAACTTTAATAGGATGAAATAACCAACTGCTACTAAAATTTAAATTATTGGGTCAAACCATACCGACCCAACCTTAAAATCAAGATCTTTAAAACCATCCAAATAAGCAGTATTAAGAAAGATTGTTTGCAAGGTGTTCTCTTTCATCGTTGGCCAACTCATGGTAGCTTATCAAACATTTTCAATAACCAACTTTAATGGCCTTATGAGAATTAACTATATTACGCACTATTAATTTTCATGGCCATGTTGAACTGGGCAAAAATTAATTTTCTATTCAAATATATAAATTCATAAACTCCATAAACTTTAAATCAAGCTTTAGGTTCACCCGTATATACCCCATAGATAAAGCATAGATAAAGCATAGATAAAGCATAGATAGAGCATACATGGAGCATAATTAGAACTTTACTTCTTAATGAAATTAACACCGAAAAAATCACTATTTATCCAAAGAATCCTCCTAAAATTAAAACAAAAGCCCTTGTCCATCCTCATCCGTTTTTAGATGGGAATCATCCTCACCATTTACTTTACCACTTTTCCTTGGCAAAACATCTTCCTCACCTACAACATCAAGTTCCTCTGGCTCCAAAATTATTGGCGGTTCATAAGGCAAAGGCTCCAACATATTAATTTCCAAAACCTTTTCTTTGGTCAATTGGTTACCCATAGCATTGATTCCCTTAACCGAAATAAACTCCTCCAAATTCAATATCAGATTCTCTTCCCGTTCCTGACCTCTTTTCTTGGCAAATACTACTTCTGCCATAGGTCTGTAATCAGTAAAGATTTTTTCCAGATAGGAATTGTGGTGGTCGGTGATTATGGTTTCGTCCCGGTCCGGATGTTCCACGAAAAACCGTTTTACATAGAAAAGCTCCTTCTCCCCTTCCCAATAAATAGCACTTAAAGGCTTTCGGGGATCCCATTTTTCAAGAACTATCATATCGTCCTCAAAACGTAGTGCGAGATCCGGTATCACCGTTTTAACAACACCTTTTTGATTCACAATTAGGAGTCTGTCTTCCTTTTTGAACTCTCCCAATAATTCGCCACGTTCATCAACATTAAGACGTTGAACGGAATCATCAAACCAAATCTTCCTTGGTTTTAAGGTAGAAAGCCCCTTTTCCTTAAGCTCTATTTTTTTAATAGGATATTTGGTTACGATATTCCCTTTAGAATTTCTTCCCTTCACCAATTGATCGGAAAAATCGAGATCAAACTTCAATTTTTTGATGCTTCCCGTCTGTCTCAGATATACGGTAACCACTTCGGCCTCTCCATTTGGATTGGCTGTAAAATAGATAACCTTGGATCCTTTTGTTCCGTTGGTTAAATCATATTCCCGATCCCGCGTGACTGAGGTAACGGCAAAACGCTTTACAAAACTTGAACCGCGCGGTCCATCCTTATATATAAGGTTATAAATGGTGCGCTTATCTTTCTTCTTGAAGACGGCCACGTGGATAATGCCCTTGCCAACAAATGTTTTGGCATCTACCTTGGTTACCATGGATTTCCCATCTTCGGTAAAAACAATAATATCATCAATATCGCTACAATCCGCAACATATTCATCCCGTTTTAGACTAGTTCCAACAAAACCTTCTTCACGGTTTACATAGAGCTTGGTATTTCGGATCACAACTTTTGTAGCCTCTATATCATCAAAGGCCCTGATTTCGGTCTTTCGTTCCCAACCAGCTCCATAGTCCTTTTTGAGTCTTTTAAAATAATCGATAGCATAGGCGATCAAATTATCCAGGTGATATTTTATTTGCGCAATACTATCCTCAAGAGCCTCAATTTTTTGTTGTGCCTTATCAATATCAAATTTTGAGATTCTCTTGATACGGATTTCCGTAAGCCTTACGATATCTTCCTCGGTCACCGCGCGTTTCAAATGCTGGATGTGGGGTTGCAATCCCTTATCGATTGCAGCTATTACACCTTCCCAAGTTTCTTCTTCCTCGATATCGCGATAGATCCTGTTCTCGATAAAAATTCGCTCCAGGGAAGCAAAATGCCATTGCTCCTCAAGTTCATCCAACTGTATTTCCAGTTCCCGTCTAAGAAGCTCCACAGTCCTGTCCGTGCTTCTTCTAAGCATTTCGGACACTCCAATAAATAAGGGCTTATTGTCCTCGATAACACATCCCAATGGAGAGATGGAAGTCTCGCAAGCCGTAAAGGCATAGAGGGCATCGATGGTTTTGTCGGGAGAGATGCCGCTGGGAAGGTATATATGGATTTCCACTTCCGCCGCGGTATTGTCCTCAATCTTTTTGATCTTTATTTTCCCCTTTTCATTGGCCTTTAAAATACTGTCTATCAAGGATGAAGTATTCGTGCCAAAGGGAATTTCGGTAATAATAAGATTGGTTTTATCTACCTGATTTATGCGCGCTCTACTGCGGATTTTACCGCCGCGCAATCCGTCATTGTAGTTGGCAACGTCCATTATTCCGCCCGTAGGAAAATCAGGATAAAGCTGAAATTTCTTTCCTTGCAGATGTTTGATGGAGGCATCAATCAATTCAAGGAAATTATGAGGCAGGATTTTAGTGGAAAGTCCCACAGCAATCCCTTCGCCCCCTTGATGCAGCAACAAAGGAAATTTGACAGGAAGGTTGATAGGTTCTTTTCTTCTGCCGTCATAGGATGCCTGCCATTCGGTAACTTTTGGATTAAAAACTACGTCAAGACCAAATTTTGAAATTCGCGCCTCAATATACCTGGATGCCGCCGCACCATCGCCTGTAAGGATATTTCCCCAGTTTCCCTGGGTGTCAATCAAAAGGTCCTTTTGGCCAATTTGCACCATGGCGTCGGCAATACTGGCTTCCCCATGAGGATGGTATTGCATGGTGTGGCCCACGATATTGGCAACCTTATTGTAGCGTCCATCATCCAGATCCTTCATGGACTGCATAATACGGCGCTGAACGGGTTTAAAACCATCCTCTATCGCCGGCACAGCCCGCTCAAGGATAACATAACTGGCATAATCGAGAAACCAGTCACGGTACATTCCGGTAACTTTGGTAATAGTGTCGCCAGAACTATCGGTGTTCACACCCAAATAGTCCGGCCCTTTTATGTTTTGATCTTCGTTCTTTTCGAGTTCGTCACTCATTTTTCTGTTCCAGGTTTCTGGCTTATGGTTTCTAGTTTCGGGTTAAAAGTTTCAGGTTAAAAGCAAACTGCGATAGAGAAAACGTGATTTCCGAACATTTACTGCTGATTTCCCGCAACTGCATCATTTTTTCACCCTTCCACTTTATCCAATTCCACTTTTAGATTCTCTATTATGAATTCCTGTCTATCCGGCGTATTTTTGCCCATATAAAACGATAGCAGATCTTCAATACTCATGGACTTGTCCAGCATTACCGGATCCAAACGGATATCATTGCCAATAAAATGCTTGAACTCATCCGGCGAGATTTCACCCAAACCTTTAAATCGGGTGATCTCTGGTTTGGGCTTTAATTTTTCGATGGCATTTACGCGTTCTTCTTCCGAATAACAATAAATAGTCTCTTTTTTGTTACGTACCCTAAAAAGAGGTGTCTGCAAAATATACAAATGTCCTTCCTTGATCAATTCTGGAAAAAACTGCAGAAAAAATGTTATCAAGAGTAATCGGATGTGCATTCCATCCACATCCGCATCGGTGGCTATCACAATGTTGTTATAGCGCAGATCTTCCATGGAATCCTCAATATTCAGAGCCGCCTGCAAAAGATTGAATTCCTCATTTTCATAGACAATCTTTTTGGTCATCCCGTAAGTGTTCAACGGCTTTCCACGCAACGAAAATACGGCTTGGGTATTTACATCCCGGCTTTTGGTAATGCTTCCACTGGCAGAATCCCCCTCGGTGATAAACAAAGTAGATTCCAGATTGCGCTCATTTTTGACATCCTGAAGGTGGACCCTGCAATCCCGAAGTTTTTTATTGTGAAGATTGGCTTTCTTGGCACGATCTCTAGCCAATTTCCGAATACCACTCAATTCCTTTCTTTCCCGCTCGGCCTGGACAATTTTTTTATGGATGGCCTCAGCTGTCTCCGGATTTTTATGAAGATAGTTGTCGAGATGCGTTTTTAAAAAGTCGTTGATAAAAGTACGAACCGTGGGAAGATTGCCTCCCATATCCGTACTTCCCAGTTTGGTTTTGGTCTGACTCTCAAAAACGGGCTCCATCACCTTTATGCTTATGGCCGAAACGATAGATTTTCGAACATCGCTAGCGTCGTAATTTTTGTTGTAATACTCACGCAGGGTTTTAACCAAAGCTTCCCGAAAGGCAGCCAAGTGGGTACCTCCCTGTGTAGTATTTTGTCCGTTTACAAAACTGTGATATTCCTCACTGTACTGCGTTCGGCTATGGGTAATGGCAACTTCGATATCTTCTCCTCGAAGATGTATAATAGGATAGGCCATATCCTCTTCGCTGATTGTCTCGCCCAATAAATCCTTTAAGCCGTTCTCGGAATAGAACTTTTCGCCATTAAAATCTATGGTTAATCCCGGATTGAGATAAACATAGTTCTTCAGCATTTTCTCTACATACTCTGTTCGGAACTTAAAGTTTTTGAAAATAGCTTCGTCGGGAACAAAAATAACTTTAGTGCCCTTTCGTTTCGAGGATTCCTCAATTTTATGATCATAGGTAAGTTCACCAAGAGAAAATTCCGCAGCTTTTATTTGATTATCCCTTACGGATTCCACCTTAAAAAAAGAGGATAGTGCATTTACCGCTTTGGTACCTACACCATTAAGTCCTACGGACTTTTTAAATGCGCGGCTATCGTATTTTCCGCCCGTATTCATCTTGGATACTACGTCCACAACTTTCCCTAAAGGGATTCCACGGCCGTAATCCCGCACTTTCACTTCCTTATCCTTTATCCTCACCTCGATGGTCTTACCGGCACCCATTACAAATTCATCGATGCAGTTGTCAATCACTTCCTTTAATAGGATATAAATCCCATCATCGGGAGAGGTTCCATCGCCCAATTTCCCGATATACATTCCCGGACGCATGCGGATGTGCTCCTTCCAATCGAGGGATCGGATATTATCTTCGGTATATTGGGTGTCTAACATAGATTTTTGTGTAGGTTGGCTAATATAATTATACGGGAGCACTTACGAAACCAATACATGGCAAAGTAATCAACAATAAGTTTGCGTATTGTTAGCAATTGATTTCAATGACTGCGCCAATTTTTGTGCAAAAATATGAAATATTAAGGACACCTTGTTTTTCCACTCTTAACTGGTCAGCTGAGATAAGCGAATAAATCGGAAAAATAATTCAAAATCGAATTCTCCTTTCCTTTATAGAAGAAATCTGCAACTGCTAAATTTTTGTGAAGATGAGGATGGAGGTGAAAGCATTTAAAATAGATTTTATAACTTCATCCATGATTCGCTTTAACTTTATAGGATGGGAAATTGCCGGGGACACAATGAATCAAAAAGAGAAAACTAACTTATTCCGTAACAAATATACACCTTAATGGATTTCATTGATTATTATAAAGTTTTGGGAGTGGATAAAAAAGCCACGGCTGCCGAAATTAAAAAGGCTTACCGTAAAATGGCGCGCAAACTGCATCCGGATTTAAACCCAAATGACAAGACGGCTCAACATAAGTTCCAACAAATAAATGAGGCTAATGAAGTATTGAGTGATCCGGAAAAAAGAAAAAAATACGATCAGTACGGTAAAGATTGGCAACACGCCGATGCCTTCGAAGAGCAAGCACGGCAACGCCAACAACAAGGTGGCGGGGGCTATGGGAATTTTGGAGGTGGCCGGACCTATACTGGCGGGGGCCAGGGCTTTGATGATTCCCAATTTTCAGATTTTTTTGAATCTATGTTTGGCGGTGGCGGTGGCTTTGGCGGAGGCGGAAGACAAACACGCCAGTTTAAAGGACAGGATCTTACAGCCACGCTTCGTCTCAATCTGACTGATATTCTCCACACTCAAAAACAAACTATAAGCATTGGGGAAAAGAAAATACGGCTTACCATTCCCGCAGGAGTCGAGGACGGCCAGACAATCAAAATAAAGGGCCACGGTGGCGAAGGTGCCAATGGTGGACCAAAGGGAGATCTGCTTATCACCTTTGAAGTGTTCAACAATACACAATTCAAAAGGCTGGGCAGCGATTTGTATGCTACCGAGGAAATTCCTTTGTATACTGCACTTTTAGGTGGTAAAATAACCGTCGACACACTGACTGGAAAAGTAAAACTTACCGTAAAGCCTGAAACTCCCAACGACACAAAGGTTAAATTGAAAGGAAAAGGACTACCGAAATATAAAAAGGAAGACCAACATGGTGATCTATTTATTACCTATAAGATCACATTGCCAACCAATCTTACGACCAAAGAAAAAGAATTAATCACCGAACTGTCAAAACTAAGATAATGGCCTCAGATAATTATATACGAGTAAGACTCTTTTGCGAGCGAACAAAAATAGATGATGATTTTATTAGAAATCTTCAGGAATACGGATTGGTAGCTATTGAAGAACGTGAAAATGATATTTTTATCGAAGAAAACGATATCTCCCAAATAGAAAAAATGTTTCGGTTACATCATGATTTAGGCATCAATTATGAAGGTTTGGATGTAATCAATCAAATGCTCCAGCGTTTGAATTCTATGAATACTGAATTGGAACAACTTCGAAAAAAACTATATCTCTACGAATGATTTTATCTAAAAGACGTTATAAAATCGCGCAATTAAATGTTAAAACAACTTTTGAGATTTGTAAATTCATATACATTTAAAATATGAATATACCTTCCATTATTTTCCGAGGATGTCTTTTCCTCATCCCCAGCCTAATGAGCGCGCAATTTGCGGTCTACAAAAATAACAAAGACAATTTCGACAGTTTCACCTTCTCGAAAACCCTGAGAATTTCCGAAGAAGATAATGACAATAGTTCCGTTTACGAATGGAAATGGGTCCGTGATGGCATTTGGACGGGAACGGGAATTGGTCTTAGCGCACTTGGCCTAGCCATTATCAAGGATAAGGACGACCTTCCCGAAAATGAGATTCCAGCCTTTAAAGATGCTATTTTATTACAGGCAAAAATCGATAAAATTAATTTTTTGGATCGTTGGGTCGCTGGCAACCACAGTCAAAAAGCTAATAACCTTAGCGACATCCCATTTGCTCTTTCCTTTGCCGCACCTTTTGCACTTTTATTTGATAAGGACATAAACGAACACACGCTCCAATTTGTGGGATTGTATGTGGAAAGTTTAGCGACTACGGCTGCTCTTTACACGATTACCGCAGGACTTATAGATAGAAGTCGTCCCTATGTGTATGACAATAGTGGGGCGACGGACGATGATCAACGTTTTTTAAACAATGGCCAACGGTCATTTTATTCAGGCCACGTTGCGGCCACTGCCACAGCTACGTTCTTTGCTGCCAAGGTTTATAGCGATTATCATCCCGATGCAAAAGGGAAAGTTTTTATTTGGGCTGGAGCAGCTGCCCTACCCGCCGCTGTTGGAGTTTTGAGAATGGAAGCGGGCCAACATTTTCTTACCGATGTACTTTTAGGTTACGCCTTAGGAGCAACTACAGGAATTTTAGTTCCGGAGTTACATAAAAAGAAAAATGAGCATATTGACATATACCCAAGTTCTGGGATAAATTTGCACGGAGAACACTATAAAGGAATGGCGGTGCGCTATACTTTTTAGGGAAATTCTTAAACCCTGTATAAGTTTTGTTGAGGATTATCCCAATTTATACATTAAATCGGAAGTGCATAATATCGCCGTCCTTTACGATATATTCTTTGCCCTCCACTCCCATTTTTCCGGCTTCTTTAACTTTGGCCTCACTACCGTAGTTTACAAAATCTTCGTATTTGATAACTTCGGCACGGATAAATCCTTTTTCAAAATCCGAATGAATAACGCCCGCCGCCTGAGGTGCGGTGGCTCCAACGGGTACCGTCCATGCTCTCACTTCTTTTACTCCAGCCGTAAAATAGGTTTGTAGATTAAGCAATTTATATGCACTTCGGATCAATTTGGCCGAACCGGCTTCATCTAGTCCAAGATCCTCCAAAAACATTTGTCGCTCTTCAAAAGTTTCCAATTCGGTTATATCGGCCTCTGTTCCAATGGCCAACACCAATACCTCTGCGTTTTCATTGGCTACCGCTTTTTTCACCATTTCGACATATGCGTTTCCGTCAACTGCCGAATCCTCATCTACGTTGCATACGTACATTACAGGTTTATCGGTGATAAATTGTGAGTTTACGATATATTCCATTCTTTCTTCATCAGTCAATTCTATAGCTCGTACGGAAATACCGGCTTCCAGACCTTTCTTGACCTTAAGCAATGCTGCTTCTTCCTTCTGTGCTTCTTTGTTTCCAGTTTTGGCAGCACGTTTTACTTTCTCAAGTTTCTTATCCACGGTCTCCAGATCTTTCAACTGGAGTTCAATATCAATAGTTTCCTTATCCCTGATAGGATTTACATTTCCATCCACATGGATAATATTGTCATTGTCAAAACATCTCAGAACGTGAAGAATGGCATCGGTTTCCCGAATGTTGCTCAAAAATTGATTTCCGAGGCCTTCACCTTTGCTGGCTCCTTTTACAAGACCGGCGATATCCACAATTTCCACGGTTGCAGGAAGCACTCGTTCTGGATTTACCAATTCTTCCAATTTTAACAATCTTGGATCGGGAACATTCACTACCCCAATATTTGGCTCAATGGTACAAAAAGGAAAATTTGCGCTTTGCGCCTTTGCATTGGATAAACAATTAAAAAGGGTGGATTTTCCAACATTTGGCAATCCTACAATACCTGCTTTCATCTATACTTTATTTGGGTCCATCCTCTTTACAGGATTGGGATGTTTTTATAAGGGTGCAAATATACATTATCACTTGAAACATTTAATGACTTAAAAAAACTGTTTTTTTTCGGACCGGCAGATGTGTTTTCAAGAGGAATATTGAGGGATAAGTACTTAAAATATGTGGATCTTTAAATTTTTTATGAAATGATTACCACCACGTTAGACTCCCTTAACAAATATTCTACGTAATTTCGTACATAAACACTAAATAAACAATTATGAAAAAGATTTTATTGATTTTGGCCTTAGCAGCCATAACGACTGGTTTTGCTCAAGAAAACAAGAATACGAGGAAGGAGACCACCATTACAAAAACCGCAGTAAAGGACAATCAAGGTGTGAATGTGACCAGCAAAGCGGTCACCACTGACAAAGTCCAGGCCATTGAATTAAGGGCGGATAAGGACAATCAGGTAAATCAGGAAATGGTGATGAGTCCTGCAAAGATAAATACCGACGTAACTTACGGATTTGAGGGTAATCGTTTTAAATTCCTTTCCCAAAAGGATCACGACGGCTACCGATTGATGACTGTAAAAGATAATAAAACACAGGAAGATTATGCCATTATTAAGCCTACCTCCCAAAACGGATATTACATCTATTCACAAAACGGTAAATCGTCCTTCGGATATTTTAATGATGAGGGTAATTTTGTAGTGGAAAGTTATGATCCTAAATCAGACGCCATGGTTAGTCAAATATATAAGCTTGAGTATAATCAGAATTCCAAACAGTTAAAAGGCAACGACTAAGTTTTTAGTTTACACGCCAATTTTATCCAATTCCGTTTCCCAAACTAATTTTTTGGGAAACGGTTTTTTTCTTACAAAAATTTACGGATAGGTTTGGGTATTGGCGCACGGATTAAATTTATAAAGCATGAATTCATTGTCAATCGCTAAATTTGGCATTTTACAATTTGAAAAATGAAGAATCTTATTATAGCTAGTACCAGTACCGTGTTTGGCGGAAGTTATCTCGATTATCTTACCGATGAAATTTCCCATCTTTTTAGGGATACAGATGAAATAATTTTTATTCCTTACGCTCGTCCTGGAGGTATCAGCCACGATGACTATACTGAAAAAGCCGCACAAGCTTTCCAGAAGCTAAATAAAAACCTTATTGGCTTGCATACTTTTTCAAATCCCATAGAAGCTCTAAAAGCGGCAAAAGGCGTTTTTACTGGTGGAGGAAATACATTCGTATTAGTAAATGCCTTATACAAATTGGAATTCATGCAACCTTTGCGAGAAGCTATTTTTAATGGCTTACCCTATTTGGGCACTAGCGCAGGAAGTAATATCTGCGGGGTCTCCATGCAGACAACAAATGATATGCCCATAGTCTATCCGCCTTCTTTTAAAACACTGGGAGTCATTCCTTTTAATCTCAATCCTCATTATTTGGATCCAGATCCTGGAAGCAAGCATATGGGTGAAACGCGGGAAACCCGAATTGCCGAATTCCATACCCAAAACACCATCCCCGTGGTAGGCCTTCGGGAGGGCAGTTGGTTAAGAGTAACTGGTGAAACTATTATCCTTCAAGGCGAACTTGATGCCAGAATATTTGAACAGCAAATGCCACCTTATGAGGTAAAGAGCGGCACAAATCTTTCTAAATTCAATTCCAAATAGGTGATGTAGAAACAAGCGTAATAGCTAATTACAGTTCCTTCACAAAATGGTATCCTCTGGCGGTAAAGCCTTGGTTATAATAAAATTTGTGCGAGGGGAAATTATGCACATAGGTGTTAAGTTCCACCCAATTGCAGGACTTTTCCCGGGCATAGTCATACACATATTCCATAAGTAATTTCCCAATTCCTTGGTTTCGATAGTCATCGTCAATAATTACATGGTCCACTTCGGTACTTCTACCGGCGTAATGTCTGGTTTGAAACCATAGCCCGCAAATACCAATTAACCGATCCAAATCATAAATACCTACACACTCGTAATTCTGGTGCACCATTTCCAACAGTCGCTCTTTTGAAACTTCCTCTGGCACTGAATAATCTTCCAATTTTTGCAAAAGTGGAAGAATACTGAAAATATCCTTCGTTTTAATAATGCGAATGGAAATGGCGTTATCTTTCAAATTAATAGTAATTTTAAATCTTCAGAGATCCCTAATAATGAAGCGTAACGAATTTATTAAAATTTCCGGATTAGCAGGAATAAGTTTTACCATATTTCCCCATTTTTCTTTTAAAACTTTACAGAATCAGTTTTCTCGAAACCAATTGATTGGGAAAGGTAATCCGGATATTGTTGGCGACAGCTATACCTCCAAGATGGAAAAAACCACAAAGGAGGCCTTTATTCAAATGAAAAAAGCGGCCGCCAAAGAAAATATCAACATTGAGGTTGTCTCCGCCTACCGCAGTTTTCAGCGGCAAAAAGAAATTTTTGAAGGCAAATACAAGCGTTTTACGGGTCAAGGAATGTCGCCCGAAGAAGCAGTTGAAAAAATAATAGAATATTCCACTATCCCAGGAACTTCCCGTCATCATTGGGGTACAGATTTGGACCTAATAGATGCCAACGCTCCCAGACCGGCCAATGTACTTATGCCAGAAAATTTTCATGGCAATGGACCTTACTGCAATTTTAAAATTTGGTTAAATAACAATGCGGGAAAATTTGGCTTTTATGAAGTTTACACAGACAACGGCAATCGTAAAGGCTTTAAGTACGAGCCCTGGCACTTTAGTTATGCCCCTATTTCAATACCTATGTTAAAGGAGTACAAGCAAAAAATTGATGTCAAGAACATGCTTGCTGATGAAAAAATCCTGGGTAATGATCATTTTTCCGAAGCATTCCTATCCAAATATGTAAAAGAAAATATAATGGACATCAATCCAGATTTGTTACCTGCCTCTAAATCCCGATAGTAGAATTGTTATCGAGACGTTTCAAAAAAAATATTGAAGGGTTTGAAACAATTTTAAACCTAATTAAAAATCGTATATATTTCTATCACCTATCTTTGCAAAATGAATAAGAAAGTCCTTTTAATGATACTTGACGGATGGGGAATAACGCAAAATTCCGAAATTTCCGCAGTAGCCCAAGCTCATACTCCATTTATAGATTCCCTTTATCACAATTATCCGCATGCGCAACTTCGTACCGACGGCATGAACGTAGGTCTTCCAGAAGGCCAGATGGGAAACAGTGAAGTAGGCCACATGAATCTGGGCGCAGGTAGAATTGTCTATCAGGATCTCGCCAAAATAAATATGGCAGTAGCTAATAACACCTTGCGTTCGGAACCCGAACTTAAAAAAGCATTTACCTATGCCAAGGAAAACCATAAAAAAGTTCATTTTTTAGGATTGGTGTCCAACGGTGGGGTGCATTCTCATATTGATCATATAAAAGGGCTACTTGCAGCTGCTGACTATGAAGGATTAAAAGATGTATATGTACATGCTTTTACAGATGGAAGGGATGTGGATCCCCATTCGGGAAAGGGTTTTATTGAGGATCTTCAAAACTTTATGAATAATAAAAGCGGGAAATTGGCATCCATAATTGGCAGATATTACGCTATGGACCGCGATAGACGTTGGGAACGGGTAAAGAAAGCTTACGATCTTTTGTGTAAAGGCGTTGGGAAACCCTCCACCGATGCAGTTAAAAGCATAGAGGAAAGTTATAAAGAAGGAATTACCGATGAATTCATTGACCCTATAGTGATGACCAATCCTGATGGAACTCCTGTGGCTACCATAGAAAAAGATGATGTTGTTATTTTCTTTAATTTCAGAACGGATAGAGGCCGACAGCTTACCGAAGTTTTGACGCAAAATGATTATCCGGAATTTGGAATGCGCAAATTGCCTCTTTATTTTGTTACCCTCACGAACTATGACGATTCCTATAAAAATATCCATGTAATCTATAAGAAGGAAAATCTACATGGCACTTTGGGAGAAATACTGGCTAAAAACCATAAAAAGCAAATAAGAATAGCCGAAACAGAAAAGTATCCCCACGTTACATTTTTCTTTTCGGGAGGACAGGAGATCCCCTTTGAAGGAGAAAAAAGGATATTATGTCCGTCCCCAACCGTGGCAACTTATGATCTAAAGCCAGAAATGAGTGCTTATGACCTTCGGGATAAAATTATACCCGAAATTGAGAATGAGACTGCCGATTTTATCTGTCTTAATTTTGCCAATCCCGACATGGTGGGACATACCGGAGTATTTTCTGCGGCAGTAAAGGCTTGTGAGACAGTGGACATTTGTGCAAGGTCAATAGTGGAAAAAGCCCTTGAAAAAAATTATGTGACCATTATAATTGCCGATCACGGAAATAGTGAGACTATGATTAATCCCGACGGTACACCCAATACCGCACACACAACCAATCCAGTGCCTATTATTGTTGTGGATAATGATATTAAAAAGGTTAGAAATGGTATCCTGGGAGATATTGCCCCTACCATTCTTCATATTATGGGTATAAAAAAACCGGCTGTGATGGACCGGAATTCATTGGTTTAATCATCAAAAGAATATTACTTGAAAAACGAATCCACAAACTCGTGTTTATTGAACACCTGAAGATCTTCCATTCCTTCACCTACCCCAATATACTTTACGGGAATTTGAAATTGATCACTAATACCAATGACCACCCCGCCTTTGGCAGTGCCATCCAATTTGGTAACTGCAAGTGAAGTTACTTCGGTGGCGGCGGTAAAATGTTTTGCCTGTTCAAAGGCATTTTGCCCCGTAGAACCATCTAATACAAGAAGCACTTCATGGGGGGCGTCCGGCACGACCTTTTGCATTACCCGCTTTATTTTGGTTAGCTCATTCATAAGGTTAACCTTATTATGCAATCTCCCGGCGGTATCAATAATAACAACATCGGCATTTTGGCTAACACCACTTTTAACCGAATCAAAGGCCACACTGGCAGGGTCACTACCCATACTTTGCTTTACAATAGGCACATTGGTTCGATCGGCCCAAATTTGTAGCTGGTCAATTGCCGCCGCACGAAAAGTATCGGCAGCACCTAGAACAACACTCTTCCCTGCTTTTTTAAACTGATAGGCCATTTTTCCAATGGTGGTGGTCTTACCCACTCCATTTACGCCCACCACCATAATCACATAGGGTTTTTTATCCTGGGGAATATCAAAATCCGTGGCATCACCAGAATCGATTTCACTCAATAAACCAGCTATTTCCTCCCGAAGAATTTTATTAAGCTCGTCGGTTCCCAAGTATTTATCCCTGGAAACACGTTCCTCAATACGGTCGATTATTTTTAGTGTGGTATTGACCCCTACGTCACTGGAGACCAATACCTCTTCAAGGTTATCCAGAACATCATCATCAACTTTGCTCTTGCCGGCAACCGCTTTACTAAGTTTGTCAAAAAAAGAGTTTTTGGATTTTTCGAGACCTTTATCAAGGGTTTCCTTTTTCTCCTTGGAAAATATTTTTTTAAAAAAACTCATAATTGATGGGTCGTGTCAGGCGCGTTAAAGCTGTTATACAATATCAATTTGCAAAAATACGAAAAGCCACCTTCGCAAAAAAGTGGCTTCCTCCAAATATCTTTTGGTAGGTTATTTTTTGTTCAGCCAGTCGCTGACCAATTCCGGTGCCATTACGGACTCCGTAAAAGTATAAGCTCCGGTCTTTTCCGATTTTACCATTTTAATGGCTTTGGTAAGACGCTTTGAACCTGTTTGTAACGATGCTACTGATTTCTTTGCCATAATTTATATTTTTATGATTTCCACAAATAGTGAAATACCAAATTATTTAATTTCCTTATGGACAGTCACTTTTTTAAGAATTGGGTTGAATTTTTTCAACTCCATTCTGTCCGGGGTGTTCTTTTTATTTTTTGTAGTAATGTAACGAGAAGTTCCTGGCATGCCAGATTCCTTGTGCTCTGTGCACTCAAGTATCACTTGAACTCTGTTTCCTTTTTTGGCCATTATAACGGACTTTATTGGTTATTGCAATTATTTTGTCAAAAAGCCTTTCACACGAGCTTCTTTGATCACTGCGGAAATACCTTTTTTATTGATGTTCTTGATAGCCGAAGCAGAGACTCTTAGGGTAATCCATTTATCTTCTTCAGGGATGTAAAAACGCTTTTTTAGCAAGTTTACATCAAACTTACGTTTTGTTTTATTCATCGCGTGCGATACATTGTTCCCAACCATCGCTTTCTTTCCAGTAAGCTCACAAACTCTTGACATTGCCTTAACTTATTTTGAGTTAATTTTAAACAGGGTGCAAATTTATGTAATTATTTATTGATGTACAAGAAAAGGAAATTAGTTTTTCAATATTTCTTTCCGAAGCATCTCAAACGCCTTAAAGGTTGCCTTTTCTATCACTCGAAACCGATCCTTTCCAAACTGGAATTTTTCTGATACTACTCCTCTCGGGGAAGCTATGGCAATACAAACAGTCCCTATCTCATCCTCCCCTTCACCTCTGGTAGGCCCCGCAATCCCCGTAGTAGCTATGGCATAATCAGATTCAAAATGACTACAACAATTTTTTGCCATGGCTTCTGCCACAGGGATGCTTACCACATTGTATTTTTCTATCAATGCCTTCGGAACGCCTAGGATTTTTGTCTTCAAGCTCGTTTCATACGGAATGACCCCTCCTTTAAAAGAACTCGAGGCTCCGGAATATTTGGTTATTTCAGCCGCAATCCTTCCCCCTGTGCAGCTTTCGGCGACACTCATAAAACATTTTTTGGCCAATAGCATTTTTCCAATCTGCTCCACAATGGAAGTTTCTTCTTCCAGTCCCACGGCCACGTCGGAAAGCAGTTCAATTAAAGTATCCATCAATGAATCCACTAGATGCTGTATAGTATCTTTATTTTTTCCGCTTGAGGACAACCTAAGGCGCACCTTGCCCAAGGCTGGCAAATAAGCCAGTTTGACTTCTGCCGGAAGTGAATCTTCAAAAGATGCAATCCTTGCCGCTACGGCACTCTCTCCCAGTCCAAGAGTTATCAAAGTTTTATGGTATATAAAAGGCCGGTTGAATTTTTTCTCCACCCTCGGGATCACTTCCTCCATCAACAACCGCTTCATTTCGTACGGTACGCCAGGGAGAGATATAAAAACAGTTCCATCGCTCTCCATCCACATCCCAGGGGCGGTACCTTGAAGGTTCATCAGAACATCAACTCGGGAGGGTACTTGCGCCTGCTGTAAATTTGCCGGCATTGGCAAACTCAGATTGTATTCTTTAAAAAGTCTCTGGATATTTTCTACAACCTCAGCATTTTCAACAAGCTCATCATTAAAGAATTCGCAAAACGCCTGTTTGGTTATATCATCTTTGGTTGGCCCCAAACCGCCGGTAACGATAACCAATCCCACTCTAGCCTGCGCCTCGGCAAACGCTTTTAAAATATGTTCCCGATTATCTTGGATGGAGGTTATTTGATAAACTTTTACCCCAATTCGGTCAAGTTCCTTAGATATAAAAGCGGAATTGGTATCAACGATCTGCCCAATCAGGATCTCGTCGCCAATAGTTATAATTTCTGCTAACATCTTATAAAGTAACAATTAATATTCAATGACATATGACCTAGAAAAAAGGATTGGTGCTTATTTCACCTTAACGGAAAAAAGCTGCTTGTCCTCAATAAAACCAACAAGAGTGTCTTCTGGGTTTACCCTTGCCACTCCAGCGGGGGTACCTGTAAAAATTATGTCACCAATTTTTAACGTGAAATATTGGGAAATATAGGCTATCAAGGCATCGATTTTCCAGATCATTTGATTTGAGTTTCCCTTCTGCACTACATCTCCATTTACTTCCAATCTAAAGTTGATATTATCAAGATTTCCGAGTTCATTTTTATCGATAAATTTGCCTACCACGGCCGCACCGTCAAAAGCTTTGGCTTTTTCCCAGGGCAGCCCTTTGCTCTTCAACTCCGTTTGTAGATCCCGCGCGGTAAAATCGATCCCAAGCCCAATTTCATCATAATATTTGAACGCAAACTTTTGGTCTATATGTTTTCCTATCTTATTTATCTTAACCAACAATTCCACTTCGTGGTGTACGTCATTGGAAAATTCAGGAATAAAAAAGGGTTGTTTTTTTAATAATACCGCTGTGTCTGGCTTAAGAAACAAAACCGGTTCGGTGGGAGCTGTATTTGCAAGCTCCTTGATATGATCGCCGTAATTGCGACCTACGCAAATTATCTTCATCTCTATCTTTACTCTAAAATTAGATTTTGGTGTTGAACTTCTGAAGCCTAATGCGTGTCAAAACTCTTTTAGTATAAAGAGGAAAATCTGCATTGAGCAACCATCCAAAATAACCTGAATCACGCTCCAGTATATCCACTACCAAATGTCCCTTGTACTTCCCAAATGAAAACACCTCCAAACGTTCCTCATTATAACTTATAAATCCTGCAAAATCCACATGATCCTTATGGGAACTGAAATCCGCCAAATAAGCAATATCGTTTTTTAAATCGGGGTATTTTTCCAATTGGGATTTTAGAACCTCGTAAGTGGCATTTGTATCCGCAGCAGCACTATGCGCATCCTTGAGGTCCTTGCCGCAATAAAACTTATATGCGGCTTCCAAGGTCCGTTTTTCCATTTTATGAAAAATGGTCTGCACATCTACAGAAAGAGACTTTTTCATATCAAAATCTATTTCTGCACGAAGCATTTCTTCTGCCAACAAGGGAATGTCGAATCTGTTGGAATTAAAACCGCCCAGATCGCTGTCCTTTATGAGCGCAAATACTTTGGGCGCTAACTGCTTGAAAGTAGGCTCATTGGCCACCATTTCATCGGTTATTCCATGAATATCCGAAGATTCCTGGGGAATGGGCATTTCGGGATTAACGCGCCAAGTATGACTTTCTTTATTCCCGTTAGGATAAACCTTTAAAATGGCAATTTCCACAATCCTATCTTTGGATACGTTAATTCCCGTGGTTTCCAGATCGAAAAAACAAATTGGTTTTTTAAGGTTGAGCTCCATAGTTTTATATAAGTGTACAAAGATAGCAAAGAAGGAGAAAAGAGAATAGAGAACAGGGATTAAGAGTAGCAGTTTCCCGTGAAACCAGTGGTCGGTGGTAGGTGGGCAGAAGTCTGTGGTCAGGAACAGAATGTTCAACTTTTTAAATCACCTAACGAAGCAGCTTGGGTTAACTCTAAATGTGGCGGTTCAAGGGAGTGTTCATTAAAGTGTGTCATCGGTTAAAAATCTGTTCTCAAAATAATCTACAAGATCCCTTCTAACGGATGTCCAGGCAAACATAGTTCCATTCCATCTGGTTTGAGCATTTACTGTTGCAA
>Ga0208014_1000096_pt1 | contig 52775 bp, 41 predicted proteins | sample 25_taG_FD_184099 | JGI IMG/M metagenome (GOLD analysis project Ga0208014, IMG submission 184099) | Marine viral communities from Cariaco Basin, Caribbean Sea - 25_WHOI_OMZ (SPAdes) (version 2) | ecosystem: Environmental > Aquatic > Marine > Oceanic | place: Caribbean Sea: Cariaco Basin...
TATCCGTCTGTACTCTTTTCCCATTGATCACCGCTTTTTTCAAGATTGATAAGAATGTTCTGTGCCTCAAATGCTTTTTTGGAGTTGTCCAACTTTTGTAAATCTGTATTCAATTCACTCCGTTTGGCAATAAGGTTATCCAGACTTTCGGTATAATCCCATCTCAATTGATTCGATAGTTGTTGCAATTGCTCTTCCAGCCCATGCTGTTCTTTTTCTAACTGCTTTATGTCCTTATCGAACCTTATATTGGCTTCTTCCTGGAATTTAATTTTCTGCCGATGCCCCACCGCCAATTCCGATTTAGCCCTTAATAATTTCTGGCTGTCCTTTAGCACTTCCTCTTTTACATCAAAATGTGGTGCCCCCGTAGCGTAGGGATGATCCAAGGAACCGCATAGAGGACAGGGGGAATCAGGTTGCAATTGAAGGCGGTATTGCTCAAGACTCTGATGCTTGCGCTGATGTTCCAATATCGCGGACTGCTCCGCAATTTCTTTTTCCAGAATGGCAATTTCCTTTTCAATGGCAGTTATGGTATCAACCTCTTTTGCAATTTGTTTGTTTCCATCAATAAAATTCTGCCGATAAGTATCCAGATTTTTTTGCAACATTAAGCTCTGTTCTTTTTTATTGAGCAGTTGGAGTGCATTTTCACTGGCACCTCGCAGTAGATGAATTTGTGAATTTAAGGCATCCAAAGAATCCAATCCACTCTGGTCGACCGTATTTTTAACGGTGCTTTTTAAGGATTGCAAATTGCTTTTAAAATGGGATGTATTGTCAGTCCCCGGAAAGGTATAACCGAGGGCAATTAAGTTTCTGGCGTAATCCTTTACTTGGACGTGATAAAGTTGAGCCTCTGCCTGTCGCGTATTTTCCAAGGACAAGAGCGAATTTACCTGACTTCTAAAGGCCTCCAATTTTTCATTGGCAAAGGGGAGTTGTACTGAAGCTCCTAAAAGCTGGGACGCCGTCGCCAAATAAATATTTTGATGTTCCTCCAGTTCTTTCTTTTGTTTCTGAAGAACAACGGTCTGCTCCAAGGCTTTTGTTGCCTCTTTTTTCACCAGATCGTATTCGCGTAATACAGGCTGATATTTGACTAATTTTTCGTGCTTTTCTAATTGCTCTTTGTTTAATGCGAAGCGATCGTTATGTTCTTTTAAAATGGTTTTGTTGACCTCCAATTGTTTTTGTTCGTCCAACTTTTTCCGCAGTTCCTTACGCACATTGATCTTTTCCGATGCCTGATGATAGGCTTTCTCTATCTGTGGCTTGGAAAGAATCAACACTTCAAGTTCTTTTTGTCGAAATTTTAAAAGGTCGGCTGGCATTACTTCAAGGTTTTCAAGACTTGCCTCTTTCCACTTTACTTTTTCTTTAAACCCGGAAAACTTTTGATATACAGCTTTTCCAATCTCCCGGTAGGAGCGGGCGCCTGTAATATCTTCCAAAAGCTTGTTGCGCTCGTTCCGCGGCGCTTGCAACAGTTTGCTGAACTCTCCCTGGGACAGGACAATGGCTTTGACAAATTGGTCATAGCTAAGACCGATGATCTCAACGTTATTTTCCGGAGTTTTAGTCCCCGATTCCAGGATCATTCCAGTGGCCACCTCCACCAATTCCTGTTTTCGACTGCTCAGGTTGTTATTGCGATTGCGTTCTATGGACCAATGCGAACGGTATTCCTTGCCATTGGCAGTGTACTGCACTTCGGCATAACAACTGCGCATATTGCGGGTCATTACCCCACCATCGTCTTCGAGCACGGTGTTGGAAATTGTTTTGTCAACACGGGCAATCCTATTATAAAGTGCTAAGGTTATAATATCCAATAATGTTGATTTCCCCGAACCTGTTGGACCCGTAATGGCAAATAGTCCCGCTTCGGCCAAAGGTCCCGAGCTAAAATCTATTTCGTGTTCGCCTTTTAGGGAATGGATATTCTCAAAACGTATTTTCGTAATCTTCATATCTTATTTTTAGTGTCCGATTAAAAATTATTGGAACCATCTAAGAACAGGCTATTAAAGGTTTCCCGATGTTTTTGTTGTTATTGGCCTTCTAGTTTGTCTTTTTTTAAAATTCTACCAAATATTAAAATTCAATCTTACTGATAGTTATTAAGCCAAGGTTTTTAGCGCTTTACGTATTTAGTCTTGCATCTTGGTTCTTGCGGCGCAGCGGTCTTGTTTCTTTTCTCGGACAATAATGATATTTTATAATTTCAACTCCTCCAATATCTCCCTAAATGCATTTTTTAATTCCTCGCTATTTTCCATCCCACCCTGAAGTTCCAATTTTCGTTCAAACATTTGCATAGGAGAAACATCGGCAACGTCCGTACCCACCGCAAAGGCATCTGTAGCACCTCTTATTTTGTTGCGAAAGTTGAGCCTCGATTTTACAATCTCAAGGTTTTCATTTGGTTTGGAATTGATGTACTCCTCAAAAGTCTGTCGTACTTCCAGGCTTTCTTCCTCCTCGTTGACAATCAGTTCGGCCAGTGAAGTGAGGAGGGTTTTCTCGTTGTATTTGGCAATGCGCTCCTGTACCTCATTCAAAGTTCCTTCAAAAGAAACCAGATTCCGAGTCTTTGGGATAGGTACTATAGTTACGTCCTGTATGCTGTTATTATGGATGTGTATTACATTAATCTGCTTGCAATCCTCTTTTTCAGAAAAGCTTAAGGGGATGGGCGAGCCGCAATAATGGATGTTTCCCATTTTGGAAATTACCTGAGGTTTATGGATATGTCCAAGGGCTACGTAATGAGGAATACCTTCAAAAATATGCGATTCTATTCCCGCTTGATTTCCCAATTGGATGTCGCGCTCACTTTCCGAAAGTTGGCTTCCCTGAACATATAGATGTGCCATGACCACAAATACGTTTCCGCCATGGTTTTGGTTGTAGTGAGTATTGATCCCTGAAAAGAAGGTTTGGAGTCCCATTTTGATCTGCTCGATCTTGGTGGCATAGGTTTCCCCGGCAACCGATTTCCGGATATCCCTATCCTTTAGAAAAGGCACGGCGGCAACTACTATTCTTTCTCCATTTTTTTCCACTTCCACAAACAGTTCCGAAATATTCTCTGTCGCTCCACCAAGAACCGTAATATCAAATGCCTTTAAAAGTTCCTGCGGTGCATTGAGTACGGTAGAGGAGTCGTGGTTTCCACCGGTCAAGATAATTTTACAGTCCAACTGCAGCAATTGTTTCAGGAAGTCGTAGTACTGCTTAAAAGCCGTCTGACTTGGATTGGCCTGATCAAAAACATCCCCGGAAACCAAGAGAACATCGATTTTCTCGTTTTCAATATACCCTATCAGCCATTCAAAAAAATGGGCAAGATCCTCGCTAAGGTCGTATTTGTGCAGTTGTTTGCCAATGTGCCAATCGGATGTATGGAGAATTTTCATATATGTGGAGTGTGTTACAAACTTATTGAAAACGAAAACGAAATCGAAATGGAAATCGATAATTGTGGAAGATGGAAATATGGTAATTAGAACCTGGATACAAGGGCATAGAATCTGGACGGCAGTATTTATAAAAGTGGAAAATAGAGAGGGAAAGATATAATCACGGCCCAGGAAAGTAAGAAATTACATCATTACAGAATTTTAATTGCCCCTTCGGCAGGGGACCGCCTTATTGAAATGAAAACTAAACCTGCCTGCCGACAGGAAGAAAACGGAAAATTTTGGAAATTGGAAACCCGAAACCATTAAAAACTAAACCCGAATCACAAAATGTTCCTTTGCTTGTTCCTTTCTAAAGAAAACCATTCCCCATTGGAAAGTGTCGATGCTTACCTGAACTTTTTCGTGGGTGATAATTTTTTTCCATGCTTCGGTCATGTCCTTGCTCCAGTAGATATCGTCGAAAATGATCACCGAGTTGTTATGGACGTTATTTAATAGTTTTTCAAAATATTGAAAAGTTCGCTCGCCGTTGTGGTCGCCATCAATAAAGATGAGGTCATACTTTTTATTGGGATTGTTTATTAGAAAATTTTGAAAACTTTCTCGATGGATGTGAATGTTTTTCATCCCGAACTTTCTGAAATATTTTTGTGCGGTTTCAGCTGTATTTTCGCAAGCCTCCACCGTATCCACGGTGGCGAATTCATTGGAAAGTGCCAGCGCCACAGTTCCAAGCCCCAGGGAAGTGCCAAATTCCAAGATGGTTTCGCATTCCAGATAGCGTCCTAATCGAAATAGGAGTTTTTGGCGTTTCTTTTTCATTCCCACTTTCCTGCTCAAAGTGGAAATCTTTCTGTTTGGACCTTTAAACACCCTCGATCCCTGTCCTTGATCGTTTACCTGTATCAATGCCTTATCCAATTTCAATGTCCTTTTATGCGACCGCATTACCGCATAACCGGGAAATTTGGTTTTATCATTAAAGCATTTGGTCACCAATCCGTAAACAAACGGAGAATGCACTCCGTGCTTATTGGTCGATACCCTTAGAAATTTAATAAGACTAGCTGCTTGGTGGATCATTTTTTAGATATGAGTTCAGTTTTGGGTGTTGTTTATATTTTCTTGTGTCTCGCTGTCTGTTTTCTCCATCTGCGCTAATGCTTGGGCGGATAGCTGTTTCCTTAAGTGTTGTCTCTAATCTCTAATCTCTACTCTCCAAATGAAACATCTTATACGTCTGCCGTACCTTTTTGATTACCTCTTCCGTCCTTTCGGCGTGAGTGTCGCTGATAAAGAGTTGGCCAAAATTGTCCTTGTCCACCAATGATATGAGATGAGCAACCCTGGTTTCGTCCAATTTATCAAAGATGTCGTCCAAAAGTAAAATGGGATTGGTTTTTGAATGGTTCTTCAGAAAATCGAATTGTGCCAACTTTAAGGCAATCAAATACGACTTCTGCTGGCCTTGTGACCCGAACTTTTTAATGGGATGGCCATCGATTTCAAGGATAAGGTCGTCTTTATGGATTCCGTAATTGGTGTATTGCGTTATCCTGTCCTTGCCAATATTTTCTTGCAACAGGGACAGCAGGTCGTTTTCCTGCAATTGACTTTCATAGCTAAGGTGGATCTGTTCGTTTCCGCTGCTGATGGATTTATAGCGGTTAAGGAAAATGGGAAGAAACTCTTCCAAAAAGGCGGTGCGCTTGCCATAGATGGAAGTACCCAGTTGATGCAATTGCTCGTTGTAAATATCAAGTGTATCCTGGCTAAAGGACCCGTTGGCAACAAAGTATTTAAGCAGCGAATTGCGTTGTGCGAGTACTTTGTTGTATTTGATGAGGGTGTGCAGGTATTCGGGATCGCCTTGTGAAATAACGCCGTCCACAAACTTTCGGCGGGTATCGCTACCTTCGATGATAAGATCACGGTCTGCCGGTGAAATAATGACCAAAGGCAGGAAGCCAATATGGTCGCTCATCCGTTCATAAATCTTTCCGTTGCGTTTGATTATTTTTTTTTGTCCCGTTTTGGCGCTCACCACAATTTTTTCGGTAGTATTGTTTTTTTCGTAGTTTCCTTCCAGCATAAAGAATTCCTCTCCGTGCCTGATATTTTGGGTGGTAATGGGGTTAAAATAGCTTTTGCCGAATGACAAATGGTAGATTGCGTCCAGTACATTCGTTTTTCCCACACCGTTATTTCCCACAAAACAATTTATTTTGGGATCAAAGTCAAAGGTGTCTGCTTCAATGTTTTTATAGTTGAGCAAAGAGAGTTTATTTAAGATCATAGGAATGAAGGGATTGGGATTCCTGTGTGGATTATGCAGCAGGGAAAATCCGTTTTGCAAATTATCAAAAAATAAGAAATATTTATCCTTTCAAATTCCATTTATAATTTTAATTTTGCGCCACAATAACCTAAAATTATGGCAACTTACAAAAAACGTGCGGGAAGACCGAACACCAAGGCTGAGGTAGAAGCTCAAATAGAGGATAACAGCACCACGGCGGAAGTATTTAGAAGTCTCGACGAAGGGGCATCCAGGACCGAGGCTTGGGTTGAGAAGAACCAGAAGGCGATTATTGGCGTTATTGCCGTAGTGGCGTTATGCGTTTTGGGCTACTTTGCATATCATCAGTATATTCAGAAACCAAAAGAAGCCGAGGCTATGAACGAAATGTTCCAGGCCCAAAATTATTGGGAGCAAGCGCTTACCGCTCCGGCCAAGGATTCGTTGTACAACCTATCCCTTAACGGGGGCGAAGGAAAATACGGTTTCCTGGACATTATCGATAATTATGGAGGCACAAATGCTGCTAATCTTGCCCATTATTATGCTGGGATGGCATATTTGAACCTAAATAAATACCAAGAGGCAATCGAGCAGTTGGATAAATTCAGCAGTAAGGACGAGATTTTGGCTCCTTTGGCCAAAGGTTCTATTGGTGATGCCTTTGCCCAGATCAATCAAAATGAGGATGCCCTTAAATATTACGAGGAGGCTGCCAGTATGCGCACCAACGATTTTACCACTCCGCGTTTTCTTTTAAAAGCCGGATTGGCTGCAATGGCATTAAACAAGAACGACAAGGCATTGAACCATTTCAAAAAAATAACCGAGGATTATCCTAAATCCCCAGAGGCAGCTAAAGCAGAACTTTATGCTGGTCGTGCCGAAGCAATGAAATAAAAATGGCTACCGAGAATAAAAACTTGTCATCTTTTGATAAAAACACTGTCCCAAACGCGAAAGATTTTCGGTTTGGGATTGTTGTTTCAGAGTGGAACCACGATATCACCGAAAGTATGTTCCAAGGTGCTTTTGACGCTTTAAAAGAATGTGGCGCCCTTAACGAGAATATTGTTCGTTGGAACGTTCCGGGCAGTTTTGAGCTTATTTATGGCTGCAAGCGCATGGCCCAAAGCTATGATATGCTGGATGCGATTATTGCCATAGGCAGTGTGATCCAAGGCGATACCAAACATTTTGATTACGTCTGCGAAGCAGTGTCCCAAGGAATTAAAGACTTGAACGTACAAGGCAATATCCCTGTGATCTTCTGTGTACTTACCGATGATACCCTCCAACAAGCCATAGACCGCAGCGGAGGAATCCATGGTAACAAAGGTACCGAAGCAGGAGTAGTGGCTATTAAAATGGCACAACTTCGGAAGGAGTCAAAGTTTTAATTAATTCGGAATTTAGAATTCAGAATTCAGAATTTTGACTGCGTACTATTTTCCAGTTATGAGTTATGAGTTATGAGTTATGAGTTATGAGTTTTGAATAAATACGAATGACTGCCACGAATAATTAATAATTAATAATGATTAATTAAGAATTCAGAATTCTCACTTCTGCCTATGCCATAGGCAGCCCTTCGGGACTGATCACTCTCTACATTCTACTGTCCACTGACCACTTACCACTGCCTTCGGCCTGTTGAAGCCCGACTGCCAGTTTTAGCTATGGGCTGTGAGCTGTGAGCTCCCAAATTTCGGATTCCTATTGCCTACTTCCTGCTACCTACTTCCTATTTCCTACCGTCTACCGTCTACCATCTACTGTCTCCCGTCTATCATCTACCGTCTACCATCTCCCGTCTATCTTCCTTTTAACAGTCATAAAATTAGGGAGATAGCTTGCGCTGTTCGGATTTTTACCTACATTTATTCTCTTCTTTTCCCCCAGGTTACTTTTTTCTCATGGAAGTATTTATTTAAATCCATAACCTGTGGAAGCCATAGTCCATTTTAAGCCGGGTTCTATAACTAATTTGGTTAAGGAATCCCGCATGCTCAAAACCGCGCTGCTTTTAACTGCAAAGGTATATACCGACAATTCAGGCTTAAAATCATTGAATGCTGTTTACAATCTTAGTGATGATACCTCGGCTATCCAGCAATACAAAACCATACTTAATGCAATGCCTGCCTTGGATCCCCAGGTGAGTGTTGCGCATATGCAAGAGAACCTATCACAGGTTGTCAAACTTAAAAATAACACCAGAAAATCTTCACGGGAAATCATTGGCCTAAAAAAGGCTTTAAAGCACCTGGAGCAAGTAAATAATACTTTTAAAATAATCACGGAAACATTGTTCAGAGCCAGTGGTTATTCTACCATCGCTCCTTTGTTTAGTAAAAAAGTTTTTTTGGGTTTGCCGCAGCCTATAAATTCTGCGAAGGTGTATCTCCACATTTTTGATGAAGATTTTTGCAATGGAACTTTGCCCTCAGCTTTGGAAGATTTGGTTGGGAAGGATACGGCCAATGAAAATGGGGAAGTTTGGATGTATCCCTTAATTGATGAAAGAGATGTGGTCAATTGTTCCACCGCAAGTATTTTAAAATCGCAACCTTCTGCCCAAACCTCCATGGCGGAATTATTGGCATTTATAAAAGCAGAATTGCCTGATAGGAATTGGAAGGGAATCGAAGATAAAGTGAAAAATTTCCAAACGCAATTTAATGGGTTGCCTTTAAAAAATTTGTCGAAAAAGATAAATGCAGCATCCCAAGTATCCATTTGCCTGGGTATTTGTTCTTCCCAGTCCTTCCAAGAACTGCTCAAGGTTACCTCTCCCGAATTTCCATCTATTCCCAGTTCCCTGAAATATGTCACTTTCCTTTTCAGTCAAGTGATTATAGAGAATAAAGACCCTAATGAACAGCCGGCGTTGTTTCGGCAAAATTGAATATTAACTTAATAAAATAATGATTATGAACCGTATCACTTTAGCATTAGAGAGTGTAGGCTCGGAAAAGAGAGCAATGGTTGCCAAAACATTGAAGGAGACCGTTTATAAACCAGTGGACTTGGCGCCTGCTTTTATTTCGGCATACAAGAAAAGTAAGGAAGAAGGAGTAGTATTGGCTGAAGCGTATGCAGAAACTATTACAGAGCCAGCGGACCATCGTGAGCTTTTTCAACGGGTTGCCTTGATGACAAAGCCCGAACGTAAAGCGTTTATTAAAGGGTATCAAAATGCCGGTCAGGGAAAAGGGGTAGTTCATGCCATCAGTCAGCTGCCCAGAGGTCAGGCGCAATTATTGATGGGGGATTTGCTGTTAAAGACCAAAAGCAAGAAGAACATTGACAAACAAGGGGCACAGGATGTTTTAATTTGGTTGCGCGATGCTGGCGAAACTTCCAGAAAGCTAACCGGTGATGGGCGAAACACACCTGTGGATCCGGATGTGGATTCGGCCGTAGTGGAATTTTTTGAAGACGTTGCCGATGCCATTGCCGATGCTATCGATGCCATTGTGGACGCTGTGGAAGCCATTGTGGATTCCATCGGCGATTTGTTGGTTGAGATTGCAGATTGGACCCGGGCGGCAGTTTCCGCTCTTTGCCAAGCCTTGGTTTCGGCGGTAAATTCCGTGGCGGAGGTACTTCAATATGCAGTAGAATCGGGATTCCAGATTCTCAAAAAAATGATACAGGGCATTCAGGATATTGGCAAATCCCTTTATAATATTTTGGAGGAGGCCTTTACACTGGTATTGAATTCCATAAAGGAAATTTTGAGAGCTATAGACAGTCTGGTGGGCGTTTTGGTGGATTTGTTGAAGTGGCTTGCGCAAAAAGCTTTTGACATTGTCCAAAAAGGTGTGGAAGCCTTGTTGGAACTGGGGAAGTCCATTGGCAATATATTATATCAGGCCTTTGAATTTGGGCTTACCTTAATCCGAAATACGGTTAGGGCACTCGTGGCCTTAGGAAAGGCGGTTGGGGAAATCCTATTGACACTGGTCACCCGTCCTTGGGGTCTATGGGATCAGGTGATACAGTCGTTTATGGATTTGGGCAGAACGGTAGCAAATCTTTTTGATGAAGTCATAAATGCCGGATCCGATTTGATTAAGCAAGTTGCGCGCTCTTTGGCTAACATGGGTACGGCTTTGGTAGATTTTATGTCGTACGTTGTCAATGCGGCCGTGGACACTGTGGGCAAAATAGTGGGTGCCTTGTTGGATGCTGGCAAATATATTTCGGATATGATCATATCGATAGCCCAAATTGCAATTGCCGGTATAAAAAAAGTAGTAAATGCATTGTTCGAAATCGGTATTACTTTATTGAACGTATTGAAGGATGTAATCTACATCGCTTTTGATGTCTTGAAGCACGTAGTTAAGGCTGCTTTCGAAATCGGCAAAACCATGGTGGAATTTGTAGGCGATATGGTCAATTTTACCTACCGTTTGGCCGCTCGGTTTATTGAGGCGGCGATGGCCGTGGGTCAATCCTTGGCTGATATTCTGGAAGCAGTGGTGGGGGCAGGATACTATGTGTTCAGGAAAATCGTAAACGGCGTTCTTCAGGCTTTGGGTCCTGTGGGCGATGTTTTGGGCTGGTTGTTGGACCGTGGTGAGGACCTAGCTTCCGGGTTGTGGCGCGAGGCTATCTTGGCCATTCGGTTTGTCAAGAAATCCGTAACGGAAATCCTGGATTGGGGAATGCAGCAGGTGAATAACGTATTTGATACCATGCTGGCATTGATCGAAGATATTGGTGAAAGCGTTTCCAAAGCCATAGACTGGGCTGCCGCCATTGGGGATGCAGCTTTAAGGCTATTGGGAGAAGCTACCGTGCGCATCGGCAATTCCGTTAGCTATGTGTTGTCCTATTTGGAAAACGATTTTCTGGAAGGTATCCGATCCTTTATCAGCGGAGTATTGCAAGTGGGCTATTTAGTTGTGGATCTCCTTGTTTGGGCTGCCCGTCAAACTGTTGCCGCAATTAAGGAAATAGTTTTGGGGCTTTTGGCCTATGGAGTTACTCTTGCCGAAATAATGGCCGATACCGTTCGCAATCCCGAGAACATTATTGCCAATTTTGTACAGGCCTTCCGCGAAGCGGGTAAGACAGTGGAGGACATATCAAGAGCTATCGCCGAACAGGTTGAAAGCGAAGCGCAATTGCTTATTGCCGCCGCCTATAACCGTTTGGTAATTACCGGTCAGGAATTTATGGATGCCTTTATCCAAATTGGCGGCGGGGCAGTATTTACCCTTGTGGGGCTGTTATTGGAAATTGCCGGGGTGTTCCGAAGTCTTACCGCCGAGGAAGAAACCGAAGCACGCCGTGCTTTTGGCGATTCCTTGCCATATGATATGATCCACGTATTTATTGGATCGTTTGTAGCCAATATCGCTTCGGGTAATACTGGTGGAGATACGGGCGTTGGCACTATGCGCATCGTTCATTTTCCCGACGGTACGGTGCTTTCCAAAGGTACGCCTGCCTCTCCCGGCAACTTTGGCTGGCTGATGCATGAACTTACCCACGTTTGGCAAGGCGAATATTCAGGTCCCGTGTATATGGCCGAAGCACTCCACGCCCAGGGAAATGGCGGTTATGACTATGCCGAAGCTGGAAAGACCAAGGAGCAAACCTTAATTGACGCTCATACCAATGGTGAAGGTTTGGATAGTTTTAATCCTGAGCAGCAGGGGGATATCGTTCGTGACTATTACGACAGATTGTTTAGAGGAGATTCTGTGGCCGCTTGGGAACCTTTTATAGATGAAGTAAAAGCGGCATGATAACTATAATAGCATCAAAAATAGCGATGGAGGCCTTACAGCCTTTGGCGGAGGCGTATGAAAATAGAGGGTTTTGTCCCCATCAAGTGATAGTGGACCCAACCGAGGATTCGTCGGAATTTCTAAAGTTGTATGCCGAGGAAAGTAAGGCAATATTATGGGTAGGGGCGCCTCGGCGCTCTCCCCGTAATATTTTAGAGGGACCGGTGATCTATCGCAACGATGGCGCTGCAATTCCAGTAGGCTATCTTCCCCAACGAAGTTTTGCATCACTTAGGCTTTTTGCAGAAACCGCCGCCAAAGTGCAACTGCGGGAGTCTGAGCAGCAACCCATTGCCGTGCTGGGCCAGCGGAACCGTAAATACATTAGGCTGGCTACAAGGATAGAGAGTCTATTAAAGGAAAATGCCGATAAAACCCCTCCATATCGTTGGACGAGTGATCTATTGGAACGGGATGAAATGCTAAAGGGACTGCGAAGTGGAATGGGCCTGGCCCTGTATTTTGGCCATGGCCGTCCAATTGGATGGGTGGGTTATTATGGATTGCGCAAACACCACTTTAAGGAAATGGGAGGAGAACCTTTGGGCGCTTTGCTCTCCATTTGTTGTTCCACTGCCAGCAGAAAACGGACAGGTTTGTCCTTCTCTGAGGCTATCCCCCTTCAAGGAATGGCTGCGTGTAGTTTTGGAGCAGTATCCAATACATTCCATACCGATAATACAAGATGGGCAGTGCGAATCACCAATGTGTTATTACAGGGCGTAAAGACCATCGGCGAACTGATTGTTGCAGCAAGTCCGCCTACAGACACTGCCATGTTGAGCTACCGCATTTTTGGGGATCCGCTTGCACCTATTTGCGGTTCACAAGGCGCGGTCCAAATGGCAGACCAAATAAAGATTTATCCATGAAAGCAGAAGTTCAATTGGCCGAGCATTTAAAGACAATGCTGCTTAAGATCAATAAAAGAATTCCTTCCGATCTCGAGTTTGATGATCATTTTTATCATCATCTAAACATTGATTCCTTGGATTTGGCAGAATATGTTGCAAATATAGAACAGGAATACCGGGTACGGATTTCGGATGAGGAATGGGAAAGTCTTTCTTCCATAAATGCGGTAGTAGCCTTTTTGCAAAAACATGAGAACATCCCAAAATAAAGTCTATTCATATGGAGGAAGTTGTGGTAAGTGGGATGGGAGTAATTACGCCCTTGGGTAGGAGTGTAAGTGAATTATGGCATAATCTACTCGAAAAAAAATGTGCGGCTCGGCATTGGGAAGATTTGGAAAGCGAAGGCTTTCGGACTACCATAGCCTGCAGAATAAATGATTCCGCTATACCTGAAGATGAAACACGGGGGCAAAAAATGGCTTTGTTTGCAGTAAAGCAGGCATTGGGCCAAGCTCAGATTACGGACTTTGATTCTATGGGTATTTTTGTGGGAACCACAATGGGGGAAAGTGTTGCCTTTGAAAATGCCGCTAGTGGGAAACCTTTAATACTTGAGCGTTCCACGGGTAATGTATTTGCCAAAGCAATTCAGGAACATTTTAATACCACAGGTCCTACGGCGGTATTTGGCACCGCCTGTGCCGCAGGTAACTATGCTATTGGCGCAGCTGCCCACGCTTTGCGTACCGGAAGGGTAAAAGCGGCCATTGCCGGAGGGGTGGAGCCATTTTCACGGATTGCAATGGTAGGCTTTAGCCGATCGCGGGCCATGACTCCTGATTTTTGCAGACCATTTGACGTTGACAGAAAGGGGATGCAATTAAGCGAGGGTGCTGGTTTTCTTATCCTTGAAACCCTTGATAATGCCCTGAATAGAAATATTACTCCAATGGCAGTAATAGGGGAGTTGGGATTGAGCTGTGATGCTTTTCATCCTACAAAACCCAATGAAGATGGAATCCAAATTGCCCAGACCATGCATAATGCTTTATCGGCAAATGGAGTAAGTCCCCAGAAAGTTGGTTGGGTCTGTGCCCATGGCAGTGGCACCGTTGCCTCCGACTCAGCTGAATCCAAGGGTATCGCCCAGGTTTTTGGGGATGGAAAGGTGTGGGTAAGTGCAATTAAGGGCGCACTGGGACATAGTTTGGGAGCGGCCACCGCAATTGAGGCCGTGATCTGTGTACAATCCCTATTGACCAAAACAATTCCTCCCACGGTAAACTTTGAAACCTTAGCTCCGGATTTTAAAATAAAAGTTGCCAAGGACCCAGTGCACTTACAGCAAATGGATTGGATCCTCAATTGTGGCTATGCCTTTGGCGGAATAAATTCGGCGCTATTAATAGGGAAAATATGAAACCACAGGATATATTTTTTTTTCATCATAACTTCGACTTGCTGCAAAATGCCCCTGAAGAAATTTATAATGATGTTGCCGAGAGGATTCTTCCCAGTTGCGGCGGCGGCCCTATATCAAAAAAAACGGCAATTTATCTTTTCACTCCCGATGCAGGAGCCTATTATTCGGTGCGTCTTTGGGAAAATGCCTTAGCGCACGGCCCCGATTTGGCCAATCCTAAAAATTTTGCTTGGACCCTTGCTTCCGCTCCGGCCAGTTTTTTGGGACAATTGCTAAAGGCACAAGGTCCCAATATAACCCTAATCGGAGGAACGGAGAATCTTATGGAAATTGAGGAATTGATAAAATGGCATGCCTCGCAAGGTTTAATAGAAACCGCTATAGTGATCCATTTGCAGAATAATTATATAGCTGATACTCTCTCGGAAGGTTTTTGTAGGGGGGCAGTAATATCTTTAAAACAAGAATCCCCTATTGATTTTGGTCCAAGCGGCATTCGGCAATTCTTTTTAGGAACTAATGATCTTGATTAAGTGCAGCGTGCAATTTCACTAATAATCTGAAAATTTTTAAAAACTGTCAAGTAGGAAGAACAGGGGATAAAGAACAGAGAATAGAGAGGTTGACTGATGACCCATTGGCGTCAGGTTAAAAATTAAGGGAACTTCTTAAAACATCACAGGTAGGAAATTATTTTCTGCTGTTTTGTCTAGATTCTAATTTTCTATTTTTTAGCTTCTAGCTTCTAGTTTCTATTTTCTACATCGGAGCAAGTTTACTTTTCATTTTTTTAAACACTAAGGATAAATATTATCATTAACTGATTAAAAAAATGAACCATGAAGAATACATTACCTTTTTTGATTTTTATCCTAATTTCCGTTGTTGCCGCTGGCCAGGACACTACCATTAATCTTTTAAAAGACATTAATCCAACGGGCGACTCAGATCCGTGGGGATATGGGGAATATAAGGGCTATTTGTACTTTACGGCCGATGATGGCGTAAATGGGTACCAATTATGGCGTACCAACGGTACTGAAGCCGGTACTGAAATGGTTAAACTTATAAACCCTTCGGGAGATGCCATGGCCCATTCTTTTGGGGTTGTCAACGATCTATTGTTCTTTTCTGCGGACGACGGGGTTAACGGGGAAGAGCTGTGGGTAACAGATGGTACGGAAGCGGGAACCAATTTATTTATGGATATTCAGCCTGGCACCAGCAGTTCCTATATAGACTGGTTGGTTGTCTATAACGATAAGCTTATGTTTTCTGCTTATCAGGGGAATCGACGGGAACTTTGGGTAAGCGACGGAACGCTTGCTGGAACAATCGCTATTTCAAATATCCGTCAAAATGGAGCTGCAAATCCGCATCAACGTTTTAAATACAATGGAGAGATTTACTTTGTTGCCGATGATGGTATAAACGGCTACGAATTATATAAAACAGATGGTACTCCCTCGGGTACGGTGCTTGTGAAAATTATAAATGGAGGAGCGGGTAGTTATCCTTCCAATTTCATCGAATATAATGGAAAATTCTACTTTACCGCCCGTGGTCCGCAAGGCAATGAACTATATGTTTCCAATGGCACGACCAGCGGCACCCAAATGGTAAAGGACATCAATCCCGATGGCGACAGTGGAATTCAGAATATGGCTGTTTATAATGGTAAACTGTATTTTGGGGCAGATGATGGACAGAATGGAAAGCAACTATGGATATCGGATGGTACGACCAATGGCACACAGCTTTTTAAAATGCTCAACACTACCGAATCGGGAAGTCCCTCCACTTTTGCGTTGTATAATGACAAATTATATTTTTCTGCCAAAGATGCTACCTATGGTTGGGAATTATGGGTGACCGATGGTACGGAAGGGGGAACCACGGTGGCTGTAAAAATAAATCCAAATGCCCAATCGGTAGCCCGGGACTTAAAGGTTTTTAGAAATAGGTTGTATTTTACTGCTGAGATAAACGGCGACAGGCAACTGTATGAAACAAACGGCAGTCCTGCTGGAACCCGTCTAGTGGCACCGGATATCTCCCCGCTCAGCAGTCCTTTGAATATTCCCAGATATTATGAATTTGGCGATTTGATGTTGTTTGTAGCCAATTATTCCGTTGGCCAGGAAATTTATGTGCTTGAGAATGACGGGACAATGGCTACTCCTTCATTTTTAACGAACCCCTGGAGTGTGTATCCCAATCCGGTGAAGGAAAAATTATTTTTCAGCAATATGAATGGTAGTACAAATATGGAGTTATATGATGTGCATGGCCGCCATCTAGGTGATTATGCAGTCGGTTTGGATCATTCCCTGGATGTTTCACAGCTCAATGCGGGGATGTATCTTTTAAGAGAAAAGGAAACAGGGGTTGCTCTTAAATTTCTAAAGAGATAGAATGGGCATAAGGCCAAAGGCATTAGGGGTTAGAGGCGGTTTAGTTGTATAAAAATTAGTTAAGGCTTTGGGATTCGACTGCTTTTCGGTTCCACTCAGGGCGGATTTGAACTTAACACCTAGGATTTAGGATTCAAGGCGTTTAGGTTCTTTCTCTTCCTAATATTTCCTATAAAAATTCTGTACTTCTTCAAATTATGAGGGTTTTTGGAAAAGGAATCTGTTCCTTGTTTACTTCCTTTCATTTCGGACACTAACGGTTGTAAGCTTTCCCCGTGATAACCATTTAAAACAAAGTTCATGAAAAAACTTTTATTTATCACCGTGCTATTTGTTGGCTTAAGTACTGCCTTTTCCCAAGTGGGAATAGGAACTACGAATCCCAATCCTGATGCACTCCTTGATGTGGATGCTACCACGAATAAAGGAGGCTTGTTGATGCCCCGTTTGGAACTTCTTAGTACTACGGATGCATACCCATTACAGAATCATGTTCCGGGGATGACCCTTTACAATACTGCCACTACTTCTGGATTGGAGGGTGTGCGTCCTGGGTATTACTACAACAACGGAACAAAGTGGATGCGTCTTGCCACGGAAGAGAACAGCTCCAATTCATGGACAACCCTGGGAAATTCGGAGACCGATCCGGACGTAAATTTTCTAGGCACCTCCGATGGTAAAGCACTACGGATTAGAACCAATGATGTGGAGCGGTTTGAAATAAGCGCCAACGGGAATTTACGATCCTTTTCACCTGGAACGGAAACAGCCCCTATCTATTCCTGGCAAAGTAACCAAGGTACCGGTATTTTTAAACCCGGAGCCAATAATATAGGGTTTACCACGGATGAGGTTGAAAGGTTTCGCATTTCCTTTAGAAACCAAGTTTGGGCAATGGATGCGGGTACGGCAGCACTTCCTTTTTTTTCGTGGGAATCAAATCCCGGCACGGGTATTTACAAACCAGGCGCAAATAATATAGGGTTTACCACGGATGGGGTTGAAAGGTTTCGCATTTCCTTTAAAAACCAAGTGTGGGCGATGGATGCGGGTACCGCCTCTCAACCTTTTTATTCTTGGGAAGCCAATCAGTCAACTGGGATCTTTAATCCAGCGGTAAACAATATAGGATTTTCTACCAACGGCATAGAGAGATTCCGGATTCCTTTTGGTAATATGGTGTGGGCCATGGGCCCCGGCTCGGCAGCTTTTCCCTTTTATTCATGGGAAAGCCACCGGGGCACGGGAATTTATAAACCCGGAGGGGACAATTTGGGCTTCTCCACTGCGGGAAATACTAGGATGATAGTAAATGATAACGGAAACGTGGGCATAAATACATTGAGTCCCACACAAAAATTGCATTTAGCAGGAAATATGAGACTTCAAGGTGCTTTTATGCCAAATAATAATCCTGGGCAAGTGGGGAGCATACTTACATCAAATGGGAGCAACAGCTCTCCCACGTGGGGTTATATAATAAAAAGATTTATTTCCAGTCCGCACAATATTTCTTCAAATTCAAGGCAACTCATTTATTTTGATTCTCCAGGATTGAACAGGAATGCTACCATAATTGCCAATGTAAGGGGAGATTGGCCGAGTGCTCCCAAAGTTTCCATAGATTACGTGGAGGTACAAGCCAATCGCTTTATTCTGGCCGTTTCAAACAATACGGGCGGCATTTTTGGAGGAGGGACAAATTATGAAAATATGGATTTTAATATAATGATTATCGAATGGAACTAATAAAAACGGTATCAATAATTGTACTTGTCTTCTCCATGTCCGCAGTAGCACAACAGGAAATAGTACCAAAGAGCAAAATTACATCTAATCAAAGTCAAAAGGATTATAATCAGGATACGCTAATGGGCATTAAGAAACTAGATGTTCTTGTACAGGGAGAAATACTGGAAGTAGAACGCTTTAACGATATACCACAAACTCAAAAATCTGTTAAAATGGATGCCCTAACAGAAGAAAATGCGCCCCAAGTTAAAATCGTTCAAGGCGAACTAATTCCAGTAGAAAACTTTTTGGAATCTGCGGTTAATGTCAAAAAAGCCAGCCAAACCTCCGACACCACTGAAAGTCGTATCCGCGACCAGCATAGAGAGGGCGAATTAATCGCAATTCCTTGAATTCGTCCTGTTGAATTAAACTAGGTTCCCAAATGAATAAATAATAAATGGCATGGCTTATTGCTACTGAAATACTGAGAATTGACCACTGCCAATTCCAACTGCCACTTTACAGTTATGAGTTATGAGTGAGAATGAATAATACCCACCCTCACTGTCCACTACCTGTTGCCTAATTGCTCTTGCCCACTGCTACTGCCTACTGCCATTGCTATTGCCTACCGTCGCCGTCACTGCCCGCTGCCCGCCCTAACTGCCAACTGCCACTAATCCAAAAATATATAAATATTTTAGCAACTAGATTATCTTGTTAAACACAGATTTTCAGTAAATTAGATTCGATAACTGCTAATATTTACTGCTATGGAAAAAAGCTATTTTTTGATTTTAATGTTGCTGATGCCCGGGTATTTTATGGCTCAACAATGGGAACAGGTTATGGGGCCCAATGGAGGCTCTGTATTGGAAATGGCCGCCAATTCTGACGGAGATTTGTTTTTGGCTGCCCAGGGAGGTGGGATATTTAAATCCATCGATGGCGGTAACCAGTGGGAAAAAGTAACAAATGGTATAAATGCCTATTATGCCCGAACCGTTGCGGTCGCTCCAAACCAGAGTATTTTTGCGGGATTTTTTTACGACGGCATTTTTAGGTCCATGGATAATGGTAATTCCTGGGTGGCCTTAACCGATGGTCTTAATACTTCCTCAATCAATGATATTCATATAACTTCTTCGGGGACTATATTCGCAGGTTCTACGGATAATGGAGTTTTTCGCTCCACGGATAATGGGGATACCTGGACTCGAACATCTACAGGGATAGGAATAAATTATATTACGGTAATCGGCTCCAATGCCTCAGGGGAAATTTTTGTGGGAACCTTGGGTGGGGGAAGTTTTCGCTCTATGGATAATGGCAATACGTGGACATCCATTGGCAGCGGTAGCGGAACCGACGTGCCCTTGTGCTATACCTTTGCCGCCAATGGAGACATATATGCAGGCTCCGATTTTGATGACGGAATTTATAAATCGGCAAACAACGGCGATAGTTGGACACACCTGCCTCCTTTTACCGGTTCGGGAAATTACAGTGTAGAGCGATTACTTATACTGCCTAACAATGATTTCTTGGCGGCAACCTATGGCGGCGGCGTATTTAAATCAACGGACCAAGGCAATTCTTGGCTTCCTTCTTCCCAAGGCCTGTGGGACACCAGAATAACGGTTCTCCTGAAGCAAAATAATGACATTCTTGCCGGTTCGCTGCCGGGCAATGGGGTTTACCGAAGCAATGATGGGGGCAACACCTGGTCAATTTCAAATGCCGGTCTGAATGCCACGGATATTGATGCCCTGTTCCAAAATCCAAACGACAATGCTATTTTTGTCGGAATTAATGACCTAGGAGCCTATCGTTCTGCCGATAATGGCACTTCTTGGAGTCATTTGGATATCACAACCTCTGAAGCGGATGTAACCGCTTTTGCCGCTACCGAAAATAATACGCTTTTTTGTGCAATCAGTTTTAATGTTGATTCCGGCGGACTCTACCGTTCCCTGGATAACGGTTCCACTTGGGACGAAGTAACTCCTGCGTTATTTACTTCCGATGTAATTTCCTTTGTTACCAACGCTTCAAACAATTTGTTTGCCGCCACCCTTGCTTCCGGCATTTTCCGTAGCTCGAATAATGGCGATTCATGGGAGCGCGTATATAATCCTTCTTGCAATATTTCCGCTTTACGCATAGATTCGGCAGGAACCCTTTATGCAGGAACTTTTGGGTGTGACCAGGGAATTCTTATCTCCAATGACAACGGAAATAGCTGGACCCCCTCCTTTAACGGAATGGACCACCTCAATATAGAGGGTGCGGCGGTCAATGGGCAGGGTGAAATTTTTGGATATGGCAATTATTTTACGGGAACAGGTTTCGAAAAATATGTTTATCGTTCAACCGACCAAGGGGCAAGCTGGGAGGAAGTAGGTGGCAATCTGCCCGAAATTGTGATAAATGCCATTGGGGCAGGCAGTGATAATCGAATTGTTATAAGTTCATCCGATGGGTTGTATTCCTTATCCTCAGGTTCTTCTACTTGGAATCCCATGAACGACGGACTTCAGAATACCGATGTGAAAACATTTTTGTCGGATAACCAGGGATTTCTATGGGCTGGCACCTTTGGGGGCGGAATGTATAGAACCGATATGTCTCTTGGAATTGAAGTATCCGATTTCCACGGTTTTCAACTTGGTCAAAACCATCCCAACCCCGCTGGGGAGCAAACTTCCATTCCACTCTCCTTACAAGAACCAGGAGTAATAAATCTGGAGATTTACGATATGTTGGGCCGAGAGGTAATGAGGAAAGAATTGGGCTATCTGGACGTTGGACCACATGAACTCTTTTTGGACACCTCAATGTTAAAATCGGGACTGTATGTTTATAAGATAAACACTGAGAAGGGCAAGGCCTCACGGAAAATGGTGGTACGGTAAAAGGGAGGGAACATTTGGAAACTGGAAGCTAGAGCCAAGAGCCAAGAATCAAGAACCAAGATGAGAACAGAGACGGTGCGAGCCAAATCTTTAATTCTCCCCTTTAGAGCCTGTCCGAACTCGCATCGGGAGGCTAGGGGCATATACGAAATTAGAGCCAAGAACCAAGAGCCAAGACTCAAGATTTAAGAACAGAGAACAGAGAGCAGAGAACAGAGGCGGGTGAAAGCCAAATCTTTAATCTCCCCTTTAGAGCCTGTCCGAACTCGCTTCGGGAGGCCAGGGGCATATACGAAATTAGAGCCAAGAACCAAGAGCCAAGACTCAGGATTTAAGAACAGAGAACAGAGAACAGAGACGGGTGAAAGCCAAATCTTTAATCTCCCCTTTAGAGCCTGTCGCTTCGGGAGGCCAGGCGCAAATCCCTAAGTAGTGATTTTATGACAAGACAAAAATTAACATCGGAATATTTTTCGGTATATACATAAACTTGTACTTTTAAGCATACGTTTTCGATTAGCTAGAACTCTTCGGGAATTTGAATTGAACAAACAGCTCAGAATGAAGCAAGTGGTGCTAGCCGTCGCGAATTTTTGAGCTTTTTTATTTTCCCTTCTTTGAAGATTTGCTCCCGATAACTATTGGATTGGAATTTTTTCCCCTGTAATTCTAAGCTTGGTTTCTTTTATCCTTCGGTTGGTTATTAACTGTATTTGTTGAAAAAAAACCTAACAGGCTTCCTCCAGCTCCACCAAAAAAGATCCATAGGCCAAGTGCAAATGGTCTATTTTATTTCCAACCCTCCTTCTATTTGGGAGGATTTCCAAAATAATAAGGGAAAATACAAATAAGCTAAGCAGTTTTAGGAAAGAGCTTAGCAGTTCATTCAAATTGCTAAGGAGTTTTTCTAAATTGACCGATCAGTTTCGGTGAAAAACGACAAAAAAAAACCCGGACAGCTAGAACTATCCGGGAATTTGAATTAAACAAACTTTGGATGCTAGCCGTCTACAAGTTTGTAATCCAAGGTGACCAGCATCTTACGTAGCCTTTTCCCTGGCCTAAAATTTAGGTGGGCACTTCTCACTGCCGCAGAGTTAACCTCCGTCGCCAGATCCAAACCTTTGGAACGTACGCCTACTTGAAAGCGGCCCAAAATCCCCAAATCCACAACGCGACCTTGCCGAAGCTCGTCCACTACGTTGTGCATCAGGGCCATCAGCACTGCATGGCAGTCGCTTTCGCGCACGGTACACTGGTTTGACACTAAATAAGCCAACCTTTCCAGGTCAACTTCCCCAGCCGAGATGGCGTGGGCATAAAACTTGGCAGGCGCTGTTATGTCCTGCGGATTCCCTCTCGGGATTGCTTTGATGCTTATCATAGCATTAAAGGTATTAATGACACCCTTTTATTCAGGTGATCCTCAGGACTATTCCCTCAGATATAGCTAATTTAAGAAGAATTTAAATTAAATAAATCTTTGTTATCCAAGAGTTGTCAATAAAGGATGTTAATATATTGATAATCAACGCATAAAATATTTATAAACAATAAAATGTTTGCAATTTTTTAAAATTTTTACCTTTAAGTATGGCTTTAATTTGGAGTAGTCATAGTGGAAAGATTTCTTTCTGTTTACCAAGGTTTAATCCTTGTTAAAAAAAACAAAAAAACGCTATATTCGCTAATTCAATCAAAAAGCTGACGAGTTTAAAGCTATGAGCTGGGAGCTATGTTCCCTGAGCTATGAGTTATGGAAATGCAGAATGCAGAATTCAGAATTAAGAATTCAGAATGCAGAATTAAGAATTCAGAATGCAGAATGCAGGCTAGCTACCAACGACTAATTTGTAGTTATGAGTTATGAGTTATGGAAATGCAGAATGCAGAATTCAGAATTAAGAATTCAGAATTCAGGCTTGCTACCATCGACCAAAGACCAACGACGAACGACGAACGACGAACGACGAACGACGAACGACGAACGACCAAAGACCAACGACTAATTTCACAGTTATGAGTTATGAGTTATGAGTTATGAGTTATGAAAAATGAAAGATGGAAAATTGTAGCTACCCACTACCGACTACCGTCTAACAACTACCGACTATAGACCAACGCCCAAAGACAAAAGACCAAAGACAAAAGACCAAAGACAAAAGACCAACGCCCAACGACCAACGACCAACGACTAATTTCACAGTTATGAGTTATGAGTTATGAAAAATGAAAGATGGAAAATTGTAGCTACCCACTACCGACTACCGTCTACCGACTACCGACTATAGACCAACGCCCAAAGACAAAAGACCAAAGACCAAAGACCAACGACCAACGACTAATTTCACAGTTATGAGTTATGAGTTATGGAAATTCAGAATTCAGAATGCAGAATGCAGAATTCAGGCTAGCGACCAACGACGAACGACGAACGACGAACGACGAACGACGAACGACCAAAGACCAACGACGAACGACGAACGACGAAGGACGAAGGCCCAACGCCCAAAGACCAACGACCAACGACTAATTTCACAGTTATGAGTTATGAGTTATGAGTTATGAAAAATGAAGGATGTAAAATTGTAGCTACCCACTACCGACTACCGACTACCGACTACCGACTACCGACTATAGACCAACGACGAACGACGAACGACGAACGACCAAAGACCAACAACCAAAAAACAAAGACCAACAACCAAAAATGACAATCCTTAAAGCCGAAAACATCTCCAAACAATACCGCCTGGGCAATGTGGGTACGGGCACATTGTCTCACGACCTCAACCGGTTTTGGCACAGGGTACGTGGCAAGGAAGATCCCTATTTGAAGGTGGGTGCGGTAAATGATAGAAGCAGCAAGACTAAAGCTGAATACGTATGGGCGTTGCGCGATATCAATTTTGAAGTGCAGCAGGGAGAGGTTTTGGGGATTATTGGAAAAAACGGGGCTGGAAAATCTACATTATTAAAAATACTTTCACGGGTAACCAGTCCTACTACCGGGGTTATAAAAACAAAAGGTAGAATTGCTTCCCTGCTGGAAGTGGGTACTGGTTTCCATCCAGAGCTTACGGGTAGGGAGAATGTGTTTCTCAATGGGGCTATTTTGGGAATGACCCGGGCAGAGATAAGCGCCAAGTTGGATGAGATCGTGGAGTTTTCGGGCTGCGAGCTTTATATTGACACTCCCGTTAAACGATACAGCAGCGGAATGAAAGTACGTCTTGCTTTTGCCGTAGCGGCCCATTTGGAGCCGGATATTTTGGTGGTGGATGAGGTGCTAGCGGTGGGGGATGCGGAGTTTCAGAAAAAGGCCATTGGGAAGATGCAGGATATATCGAAGGGGCATGGGAGGACGGTGTTGTTTGTGAGTCATAATATGGAATCCATTCAACAATTATGCACTCGGTGTTTAATTATAGAAACCGGAAGAACCATTTTCACAGGTAATGTTGATAGTGCTATTAGTAAATATTTATCATCTAATAGAAAAGAAAAAACAATTGATTTTCCTTTAACACTCGCAAATATTACCATACAGGATTACTCAGTTTTTGATCATCTCCAAAACAAAACAAATTCAGTGTTACTTGGTAAAAAATGCAAGATATCAATTTCAATACTGAACACGGGTCAATTCCAAATGCATATTAATATAAGATTTCAAATTTTTAATGAGAAGGAATCACTTATCACTACAATTAACACTTTTCATGTAGGGGAAACTGGACTTATCGAACCTAATAAAGAAATGAAATTTGACTGCATAATTCCAAAATTGCCTATTACCGCTGGTATCTATACATTAGGTATCCAAATTTTGGAATTGCAGAGAAAAAAAATATTATATGAAAACAACAGCTGGGATATAATAGAAATTTATAACGGAGATTTTTTTAAAACAGGAAAAATCCCTAACAATAAAAACTCTGGCAATTTTTTGATGGATTATACATGGAGTAAAAAATAAAAGTAAATGATAAGCCACAAGCATAAATTTATATTTGTCCATATTCCCAAATGCGCGGGCTCCAGTATAAAAGATCATTTTTTTGATAATCCGAACTTAAACTGGCAACGTCCTAATTACGAGTTTCTATATGGCTGGTGCCCCAAACGCAAAATCCATTTACAGCACGCCACTGCAGAACAACTTTTGGAAACAGGCTTGATAAGTAAGGATGTATGGAATTCATACTTCAAATTTACATTTGTAAGAAATCCTTGGGACCGTGCATATTCAGATTATGTTTGGATGATGAAGGACAGAAATCTAAAAGGGAGCTTTAACGATTATATCCACAAAAAAGGCGTGTACAAAGAATGCTTAAGCAATAGTGAGGATAAAGCCTATAGGGGCGATCATCTAATTCCTCAAACAGATTTTTATGCGACGGAAGGAATATTAAGTATGGATTTTGTTGGGAAATTTGAAACACTATCCCAAGATATCGAACTCCTGAGCCAAAAGTTTAAAATTTCACATCCCTTTGTTTCCCATAAAAAGAGAAATACAGATAGATTGCAACACTACTCTTTATTTTATACCAATAGTAAAAAACGGTTGGTCGAAAAAGTTTATTCAAAAGATATAGATCAGCTTAAATACTCTTTCGAAGATTGCAGAAAGGGGTTATGGGCGGTTAAAAAGCTGTTATGAGGAATTTGGTCGGTAAATTTAAAAGTAGATTACAGAGGAAACCTTCGTTTAGAGAGCTAGCTGTTTATTGCCAGTATATTCACATACTACAGAAGGTATAGGGTTATGAAACCGAATCAAAAAGTTAAGGACAAAAGCATAGCCGTTTTAATCGTAACCTACAACGGTATGAAATGGCTTGCAAAATGTTTGGAAAGCTGTATGGACTATCCGATTATTATTGTGGATAATGGATCGACCGATGGAACGATTGAATATATTGAGAAAAACTTTCCGCAAAACACACTTTTAAAACAGAATAAAAACCTGGGCTTTGGACAAGCAAATAATTTAGGGATCAAACTTGCCCTGGAACAGAATGTCGAATATGTGTTTTTATTGAACCAGGATGCTTATTTGCATTCAAATACTATCGAAGTCCTTATAGCGGCTCAAAGACGAAATCCCACTTATGGTATATTAAGCCCTATACATCTAAACGGAAAAGGAAACCGCTTGGATAGAAACTTTTCCAATTATGTTTCCTATGGAAGCAATCCTGATTTTTATTCAGATTTTATTCTTAAAAAACCATTACAGGAAATTTATGAAGTTCCGTTCGTAAATGCTGCAGGTTGGTTGCTTTCAAAAAAAATATTGGAAATTGTTGGCGGTTTTGATCCTATATTTTTTCATTATGGAGAGGACGACAATTATTGTCAGCGGGTTAGGTATCATGGGTTTAAAATTGGTATTGTTCCTAAAGCCTTCCTAAATCACGATCGTGAGGGAAGATCGAATGTAGGTGTTCATCATCTAGATTCTTTTTTGAAGCTTGAGCGTAAATTAAAAAGTCGTTACGGTAATATTAATACAGACGAGTTTAAAGATATAGATAAGCACTTGAGAAAAAAGAAGAAAGAATTGATCAAATTGTTTTTGAAGCTGAAATTCTCGAAATTGGCCATTGTCCGCCGTGAAATTTATATAGCCGAAAAAGTATTTGGAGAAGTGAGCGCAAGCAGGGAAAAAAACATCCTAAAAGGAAAACATTATTTGGAAGAAGAAGAGTGACTTCAATATTCATAATTCTGAATTTTCAAACTCACCACTCAAAACTATAAACCCGTGAAAACCCCATTAGTTTCCATAATAATCCCAACCTACAACCGTGCCCACCTCATCAAAGAAACGCTGGATTCGGTTTTGGCGCAGATCTATCAAAACTGGGAATGCATCGTGGTGGACGATGGGAGTACGGACAACACCGAGGAAGTGATGCGGGAATATGTGGCGACAGACGCCCGCTTCCAATACCACCACCGTCCCAAAGACCGATTGCCTGGAGGCAATGCCGCTCGGAATTTTGGATTTGAAATGAGTTCAGGCGACTGTATTATCTTTTTAGATTCGGACGATATATTACACAACCAGTGTTTAGGCAATCGGGTGATGCGGTTTCAAGAATACCCCCAATGCAGTTTTCTGATTTTCAATATGGGGATTTATGATGACCGTAGGTTTGTCGAGCACACAGCAACACCAACAACCGACAAGCGCGATGCTTTAAAAGCATTTTTAAGCCAGCACTATCCTTGGACGATTACAGGGCCGATATGGAAAAGAACCTTTCTGGACAACGGTCTTAATTTCGATGAGCGACTACTGCGCTATCAAGATGTTGACTTTCATATCAAAGCTCTTTTTAGCCCTGGGGTGAATTACAAAACTATTCCCATAACCGATTGTTACTACAGGAAAAACAAGCAATCCCAAAAGAAATATGCAAAAGCCGACTTTAAAAAAGATGCTGTGCAAAGCTATTACTACTTGCTCTGTAATCTGATGGACGCCGCGCCACCTTCAGAGGTGAAGGCAATAGAAGGGGAGCTAAAATATGGTTTCTATAAAGTAATTTCAAAATTTGCCGATTTGGGGAACCAAAATACCATTGCGAAGATCTACTCGCTTCTAGATAGAGGATTGCACTTCAGTGGGCAAGAAAAACTTTACTATGGCATGTTGCGCATGTTGGCGGTTTACTATAAAAACAAAAAGGGTTATTATGTATTGCGCAAACCCATAGCCAACTATTTTGAGAACCCATTACAATCCAGCAGCCAATGAACCGGAAGATCAACCTAATACAATTATTCGATGCCTATCCGGTGTTTTACCAACCCTATATCCCGCCGGTAGTGGATGCTCTTCGGGCGCAAAGCGAAATAGATCTTCAGGTGGTTGCCATTCGGGAGGGCGATGAAAAACCGCGAGGTGTTGAAGTGTTGCCGTGGGTCATCAAACGAAAACTCATCGCCAAGATGCTGCAACGGCTGGTGAAGCGATACCACCGTTTGGACTATTTTGAGATCAAGGCCCTTCGAGAAAAAACCGACATCATTCACTTGCAGCATTCCTATTTGCATTCCGAAGTCGTTCAACTTCTGCAACGCCCCCGCGATAGCCGGCCAAAGGTAATCATCACCCTAAGAGGAGCTGACACCTATGTGCGCCCGTGGGAACGGGATAGTTGGAAAGATTTTTATCGCAATCACGGGAATCAAGTCGACGCCTTTATCACCATGAGCGAACACCAACGGCAGTATTTGCATACGAAATGGGGGGTTGAAAAAGAGCGCATTCACGTCATCCCGATTTCCTTTGGTGCGCCATTCGATGTGCTTCCCAAAACACCAGCTCCTAACGCCCTGAACCTTGTCTCTGTTTTTAGAATGTGTTGGGAAAAGAACATTGCGGGCAATTTGCAATTTGTAAAAGCCTTAAAGGATCGCAACATTCCAGTTACGTATTCCATTTACGGCGATGGCCCTGATTTGGGGCAACTTTATTACCTCCGCGATCAATACGGTTTAACGGAAGATGTGCGTGTTTTCGGGAAAGTGCCGAATGCCACCTTGACGGAAAAATTAAACACCTACGACTTTATCCTGCAATTAAGCCACTCCGAGGCTTTCCCGACGAGTGTGCTGGAAGCCCAGTCTTTTGGACTTCCTGCCATTGTTTCCAACAACGGTGGCTTGCCCGAAATGATCAAGGACCAATGGAATGGCGTCGTCGTTCCGCTCGACAATATGACGGCTGGTGTGCAGGAAGTCATTTCAATTTGGAAGGATCCTAATGTCTATAAAACGATGTCGGAAAACGCAATTGCACAGTCCCATCAAAAGTATAACATAGCAAAGGAAGTGGAGCAACTGATGGCACTTTATAAATGGGTCTTATAACCGCTTAGGATTCGAGTTAAAGGAGTGGCAGTGCTTTTAGTCTTTCCATTCAATTCTTAGATTCCCTTTAAACCTCAGATTTTTCCCTATTTTTGATTTGATTAACAGATAATTTCCATGTCTCGCGAAAACCCGTTGGTTTCCATCATCATTCCTACCTATAACCGCGCCCACCTTATCGGAGAAACGTTGGACTCCGTTCTGGCACAAACCTATCAAAATTGGGAATGTATTGTTGTGGATGATGGGAGTACGGATAATACGGAGGAAGTGATGCAGAAATATATGGCGAAAGACGCCCGTTTTCAATATCACCATAGACCGAACGATAGATTGCATGGGGGAAATGCGGCACGGAATTATGGGTTTGAGTTGAGTAAGGGGGAGTATATAAATTTTTTAGATTCTGACGACCTATTCCATAGGGAGGCAATAAAAACGAAAATAGAATTGATTAAATTTTATGAAAGTGATGTTGTTATATCCACACATACTTCAGAAGAGCGATATTTGTCATCGAACGCCGATTCCTCTCCATTAATTTTTAGAGATTTTCGTTTTGATATTGAATTTATTTTAGCCAGAAATACAATTATGACATCGGATCCTATGATCCAAAGAAAATATATAAAAAATGTTAAATGGGATGAAACTTTAATAAGGTATCAGGAACATGTTTTTTTTATACATCTATTTAGACAAAAAATGGATATATGTTTTATAGACTTGAAATTATATTATCATAGACCAGCAAGAACAGATAATTTGTCCAATTCAGTTCAATATAGTAGATCACGGATCAATTTAAGGGCTGCCATTCAAAAAGAGATGAATTTATACTATGCCAAGGAAGAAGAAGTTCTTATAGAATATAAAAGGAGAGCACGCAAATTGTATAAGAAAATTATGATCGAAGGAAATCCTGTAAGAGTTATAGAACATTATCAGTTTTTCAAGGATGCATTTTCACTTTCATTTTTTGAGTTTACATTTTATTTTCTATGTAATCTTTTGTTTAAAAAGTGTTTCGATAGAATGGATAAAAATAGTACCTGAGAATAAACTTTATATAGGAATTCACTATAAAACCGATCTGGCTTTTATAGCTATAGATTTAAGGAGTGTAATCAGGAAAAAGACCGCGACTCAAAGCCAAGTATACCATTTGGATAAATGGCTTTGGAAAGATGGCAAGATGCTGGAGCTAAAGAATGAAAAGTCCATAAATGAAGTAATGTGCCTGCATTTTATCAACTGGAAACGCACGATGAAATTTTCTGAGATTAATTATATAGACCAGCCTCAAGAAATCTATATCAGTTATAATGGGATGCATAATAAGGAGCATCCTCGCTTTGTTAAAGCAATGAATGGAGTGAAGAATTTATATGCAGGATATTGTGTGAGATTAAAGAGAAAGAAACTTGAAAAAAAAGAAGGGTCTTTTTTAGAAAGCAAAGAAACTGGTCTTCGCTGATTTGTAGGCAATGTTTGGAATATTTTAGAATTAAAAATAGAAATATAGAAAACATAAAGTGATTTTCTTTTTACACATACCTAAAACCGCGGGCACCACTTTTTATGAAGTAGTAAAAAGGAATCATTCTCTATTTTTAAAGCCTAAGATTGAGTCGTTTCCATTAGATTACTTAAGTCAATCAATTCTAAAAAGCAATTCAGCCATTCGCCTCCCTGGGGGCTATGAATCTGCTCCACGAACATTGAAGATTATTGAAGGGCTTTCTGCGGAGAAATTAAAAAATATTTCTTTCATCGGAGGACACGTAGGGTTTGGTTTTCATGAAAACTGTAATGAGGAAGTCATATATATATCATTCCTTAGAAATCCAAAGGAGCGTTTAATATCTGATTATAAAGAGCATTGTAAAAAAGGCAGGTTTTTTAATGATATTTTGCTTAAAAATGACTTTAATTTTAATGTTTATTTAAATGCAGTAAAAGAATATAAGTTGGATAACATTATGACCAGACAACTTGCTGGTCCCTATGATTTTTTTTTAGAGAAAGGGATTGAAGTAGGAGAGAGGTTATTTGAAAAAGCAAAGTTTAATAGCAAATCAGTACTGTTTTTTGACATGGAAAATTTTGATGAAGCATTAAGGTATTTGAACCAGAATTTAGGATGGAATAAACAATCATATCAGCCAAAAAACATATCCTCCACTTTCCCGTATAATATCGATGTCGATGATGAACTGATCAATGAAATTATTTATTACGATTTAAAACTCTTTAACGAAATAAAGGTCGTTAATTTTAAAAAAACATCGTGGTTACATAAATTATTTGGTAATTGATTTAATACGTTATGCAGTTAAAAAAAATATCCATCCTCCACCCTTTTACCCCTCAGTCTGCCGGAGTCGTAGAAAAGAGCGTAGCCACCTATCACAGTCAGCCCCATTTAAAGGCAATGGAGATGTTGTCCGCCAGAATGAAGACTGACTGCAGAATTGAATATTTTACTCCTAAAAGAAAACAATACTCCTTTCTTCACGGAAATATTCAATATAATTTCTATCCGGTAGATTTTAAATGGAACGGCGACCATAAAAAATGGAAAAAGCAGCAATCAAAAACATGTCTCGAAACCTATAGGAAAGAAACTCCAGATGTAACTATAATCAATATGTCTGGTCACTCAAGTCCATTTTCGCATGAGCTCTCCAAAGTAATTATAGAAAATAAAAAGAAATATATCGCTATGCTCGGGGGCCAGCATTACTCGGATAGCGCAGTTAATAGGCAGTATTATAAAAATGCACACCACATTCTGGTACATACCCATATGCAAAAGAAGGATATGGAGAATATGGAAATGTTTCAGGGATTAGATATAAGGGTATTTCCATTAGGGGTGGACTGTGATTACTTTAAACCTTTGTTACACAAAAATAGTTCTCCAAAATTGTTATATGTAGGCAGAATAGTGGAGTGGAAGCGAATTCATTTGGCGATAGAAACCATAAAAGTCCTAAAGGACAATGGCTTCCCCCAAGCACAATTAAAAATAATAGGTCCCGTGACTTCAGAAGATTATTTACATAATTTAAAAACAATGATCAGGAATAACGGCTTACAGGATAATGTGGAAATCTTAGGGCATAAAGAGCACGATGTGCTTCCGCAATATTTTCAGGAGGCAGATTTATTTACATTGCCAAGTGATAAGGAGACTTTTGGAATGGTAATGATAGAAGCTATGGCTTGCGGCACTCCTGTTGCAGGGATAAACTGTCCCGGAGGGCCGGCAGACGTGATAACGCATTTAGAAAACGGACTGTTATCTTCTCCTGAAGAGTATTCAAAAACTATTCTGGAGTATTTTAGAGATGAAAGCCAAGCCAAGAAGATTGCTGAAAATGCGCGAAAAAAAGTTTTAAAGGAATATAGCATTGAAGCTACTTATAGGGTTTTGGAAGAATCTGTCAACTCAGCTTTAAAAGTAATTTGATGTCAAATATTACCGTTATAATCCACACGCCACAGGAACTTAACCATTCCTCTTATATGCAAACTGGCTTATTTGAACTGGCTCATGCAGGACTTATTAATGTGGAGGTGAAAATTTCTATAAGAAAAAACAGGGGTGCTTTTTCCATTGACAAGAATGGAAATGTATTAGTTGATAATCGTGCGTTTCCTAAAGCGTCCTATTATAAACTGATCGATTCCTCAACTCATAAAAAAATATCTTTCGCAACTGATCTCTATGACAATGCCTCAGATTTCTCAAAGTACGCTTTAGAGCACTGTGATTTTTATTTTAAAAGAAATTATGAATCGTTTTCTGCCGAAATTATAAATAAGAAATATTTTAATAAAGTAATGCCTCTAGGTCTTACATTCAGAGTGGAAACAAGTTTATTAACTTCTAGGAAAAAAATAGAATGGGGAGTATTAGGATCTAATCTCAGATTAAATTTTAAGTTAGATAGACGTCTGTTGAATAGATTAAAGGATCATTTTGACAAAGCCTCCAGACATATTCATGATAGCAGAGATAATCGGGACATAAAAAGATTTGAAGACTATGAAAGAACCCTAACTGATAATACGATCTTGTTTCAAACAAGGTGTTTTCTTCACGAGAAGGATAAAGATGTAAAACAAATCCATCAACAAAGATATCGGTTGATTAAATTATTGCGAAGGGAGTTTCCACAGAGATTTCTGGGTGGGTTTATGTCTTCCAAGATAGTTAATGAACTTTATAGTGACGCCCTTACCAACGTGCCATCTGCTCCAGAGGAGTATTTGAATGCTGTAAAAAAGGCTGGGATTGTAATTTACACCCGTGGATTGGTAAATTCGCCCGCTTGGAAGATGGCAGAATACCTGTCACAAGGAAAGGTTATCATTGCCGAACCGCTTACGGCAGAACTTCCGGTACCCTTAGTAGATGGAAAAGAATTACTGTATTTTCATACAGACGAAGAATTGATCGATAAAATAAAGTTGGTCTCTGAAGATAAGGCGCTGGCAGCAAGTCTTTCTAAAAATGCCAGAGCCTATTTTGAAAAGCATGTACATCCTGTTCAGAATGTAAAACGTATTTTAGAGCTCATGCTAAACAAACCTCTCATATAAATTGTGAATATGATCATCGTCCATCATCGCTCCCCTCATCATGCCGAAAACTCTGGTTATGGTCGATTGATTGATTATGTGGATGCAGAGGTGGTCTATAACGACACAAAGTTTCCTTTTCGTCTTGCCAAGTTCTTGGCAAACCGACATACGCAAGACCGCGGGATTTTCAATTCTAGTAGTGTTTTGAAATTAATAGCATTATACCGCGTTTTAAAGCAGCATAAGAAAGAGCATAATGTGGTCCATTTTTTAAATGGGGAACGCGATATACGCTATATCGGTTTTTTAAAAAGGAAATTTCCCAACACTGTATTCTGTGCTACTTTTCATAAACCACCCGAAGTTTTAAAAAATACAATTACAGATCCAAGAGCTTTAAAAATGTTAGATGGTGCCATCTGTGTTGGCGAGAACCAGGTAACTTTCATAAGGGAATGGTTAGGCATAGACAACGTAGCTTATATTCCCCACGGGGTAGACACCGATTTTTTTAAGCCCAATCCTGATTTAAAGAAAAAGAATACTCTGCTCTTTGTCGGTCAACATCTACGGGATTTCGAAATGTTCAATAAAACCATTCCAAGGATAGCAGAAGAAATAAAGGATTTAAAAGTCAATGTGGTTTTACATCCAGCATTTGCTTCTAAAATAGTTGCCCATCCAAATATTGAGGTTTTTACCAATATCGAAGATAAGGAGTTACTTCGTTTTTATCAGGAAGCTACGGTCTTATACTTACCCATGTTTGACAGTACAGCGTGTAATTCACTATTGGAAGCCATGGCGTGCGGATTGCCGATCATTAGTAGTAAGGTGGGAGGGAATATGACCTATTTAAAGAATACTAGGAATGTTTTGATGGAAAAAGAAGATGAAATGAGCTTTATCCGTGAAACGATAGCCTTGTTACAGGATGAGAATCGATTGGCGGAAATAGGTGATTTATCAAGAAATGAAAGTGAGCGGTTGGATTGGCGAGAAATGTCGGAAGTTGTTGAGCAATTTTATCTTAATTTTTTATAATTACTTAATTATATGGCATCCCCTCTAAAAATAATCCTCTTCGACGGCAGTTTCAAAACCACGCCCTTTATCAATTGGTTGCAAGTAACTATTATTTTTATTTTAGACGGAAAATAGAATTTAAACACATTATGACTTGATAGCAACCGACTCAAAAAACATAAAATATATTTTCTGTATCAGCACCGGCCGTTGTGGTACAGATTATTTATCCAAACTGTTAACCACTATTGATGATTGTAGTTCCTTTCATGAACAAAGACCAAGACTTCATAAGCATGTCATGCAGGAATACCTACAAGGGAACAAAAAGCCAATACAAAAGTTGATGGCCCAGAAGATAGAGAAAGTCAGGTCACACAAGAAAGTATTATATGCCGACACAACTCATGTTTTTATAAAAAGCTTTGGATGGGAAATTCCCAAATATATTCCCCAGGAAGAGATTGGGGTCATAATCTTAAAGCGGGACATTGACAAGGTAGCAGAAAGCACGCATAGAACTCAGTCTGGACCTTTTAATGCTTTAGGAAGAGATTGGATTATCTACCCGAATGGTAACAATATTGTCAAACCTCCGCTAAGTGTTCTTGAATATGAATTATTGCGTGTACTTATGAAAATTTGGTGGAAAATAAAAGGAAACTCCGGAGTTAAAAAATACCCTCCATATTTTAAAATACAATCTATAAAACTGATAAAATGGTATTATAGAGAAACTTATGCTATGGCGGAAAAATACCAAAAATCTTTTCCCAAGATTAGTTATGTTGAAGTTTCGTTAGATGAGTTAAATACTTTTGAAGGTTTTGAGAAAATTGTAAGTGCATTCCGTCTTCAAAAATATTATAATAAGGAAAAAGTTGCGAATATCATTGGCAACCCGGTTAATCTGAAAAAAGTAATTGCTTAAACTATTACGATTATAAAATCAAAAATTTGTGTTTTGAAATAAGAAAGAAAAAGCAATGAAACTATCCATTATCATCCCTGTTTACAACGGAGCTCTCTTCTTGGAAAGGCTGATCCAAACCATAACTGCTTTTACCATAACAGATTTTGAATGTGTTTTTATCGATAATAATTCCACAGACGATTCCTTAGCAATTTTAAAAGAACTGCTGCAAAACGCTTCTTTTAATTATTCCATTTTAATAGAAGAAAAACAAGGCGCGGGACACGCTCGAAATACAGGGATTAAAAATGCTAAAGGAGATTATTTAGCCTTTTTGGATTGTGATGATATTATTCTACCTGAGAAATTTGAATGTGATTTTAACATTCTTAAAACGCACGAAGTGGACTTCGTTTTTTGCCGTGCACAACGTTTTTATGAAGATGGTCGGATTATAACCCACCCTATTACCGGAATCAAGGAAGGAATCAACTCGCCATCTTCTTTAGGAATTTTATGGCTTCAGAATTTTTTCCTGCTTCAAGGACCGGGTTCATTGGTAATAAAGAAAAATGTTGTTGAAAGCTTATGTGGATTTCATTCTTCTAAAACTGGAGAAGATGCCTTTTTGTTTATTAGAATGGGTCTTCTGTATAAAGGTTATTTTTATGATAAAACTTATTTCCACTACTTTAGACATCCAGATTCTACGATTTCAAAGTCCAATAAAAATGAAAGTGGTTCATTAAAAAGATATTTTGAGTTGCGACAAAATCTTTTCAATGATGAGATTGTCAAAAACAATCCCATAGCATTGCATATTTTAAAAGATCAGTTACAAACAGACCTATTAAAACTTCATCGATTGGGTGATAGTGTGAAAGAGTTGAAAGGTGAAAAATTGAGAGAACTAGAACTTTCAGTGATTTTATTTAATCGTTTAAGTCTGTTTATAAATGGAAAAATACCCCACATAAAATACAATCCATTTTTTCAGTTGGATAGAAAACTGTTGAAAAAACGAAGAGATAATAAACTGAAAAAGCTAAGCGAGGAAAGATTATGAGTTCACTAAAAATCATCCTCTTCGACGGCAGTTTCCAAACCACGCCCTTTATCAATCGGTTGGCTAAAGGTTTAACTATCAGGCATGAGGTATATATTTTAGGGTTTAATGAAAAACTGTCGGATAAAATCCAGGGAGTGCATTACATCCCACTTGGAAGCAACCAAAACAAATTCCGGTTTGCGATGACCTCATTAGAATATGCGTTGAAATCGGGATCAAAAAAAAGGATTGTTTCAACATTCAAAAATCTTTTTAAAGGCGAAAAACGAAAGCTACAAGAAGAGAACCTACGTTTTGTTTTGAATAAAATATCACCTGATATTATCCATTTACAATGGCCTTCCGTTATCTCTTGGTTTGAAGAAGTGCTGGAAGAACGGAAAATCCCTGTCGTACTTAGCCAGCGGGGATTTCATATTAATGTTCGTCCCTTTGTACATTCAGAAAACTTTGACTACCTCCAGAAATGGTATCCAAAAATAGCGGGCTTCCATTCTGTTTCCAAAGCCATTGCTGCTACTGGCGATAAAATCTATCAATCGCCGGATAAAATAGACCATGTGGTTTATACTGGGCTTAGTTTAGAAGAGTTTCCTTTTTCACGGGAATATAGATGCGATATACCCTTACAAATCCTTTCGGTGGGAAGACCACATTGGATAAAAGGCTATGACTATGCACTTCGGGCGTGTTCGCTACTGAGAGAACGAGGAGTGGCTTTTCAGTATCGTATTATTGGCGGTGCAGGCGAGGAGGAATTACAGTTTCTAATCGCCGATTTTGGGTTGGAAGATTGTGTTTTTTTAGAAGATCGGCTTCCGCAGGAAAAAGTATATCAGCGCATGCAGGAAGCCTCGCTGCTCCAGATGCCGAGTATTGAAGAAGGTTTACCCAATGTGGTGGTGGAGGCTATGGCATTGGGGTTGCCAGTGCTATCATCGAACTGCGGAGGTGTACCCGAACTTATTACTGATGGAGTAGAAGGTTGGGTAGTCCCCATCCGCAACCCGGAAGCAATGGCGGGAGGAGTGGTAGATTTTTCAAAATTATCCCTGCGAAGAATTAATGAAGTTAGAAAAGCAGCCCGGAAAAAAGTGGAATGGCAGCATTCTGTGGAGGGGATGATTAATGGGATGGAGGAGTTGTATAGAGAGGTGCTGGAAGAATAAATCAGAGTATAGATTTCACGCAGAGGTCGCAGAGTCAATCGCAGAGTCGAGGGGAGTTTTTCTTTATAAGGAATAAATCTATACATTAGCTTACTTAATTAAATGTGATATGGATATCAATGCCATTACGGGAAAAATTGTAGATGCGGCTTATAAACTGCATACAGCTCTGGGACCTGGACTTTTGGAGAGTGTATATGAAAAATGTATGGAGATGGATTTAAAAGATAGTGGCTTAGAAGTCCGATCCCAGGTAGGTGTACCTTTAAATTATAAAGGTTTGGTATTCGATACGGGATATAGATTGGATCTTTTGGTTGAAAATACAGTCATCATCGAAATAAAATCTGTTGAAAATTTAGCTCCAGTCCATTTCTCCCAGCTTATCACATATCTTAAACTTTATAATAAACCAGTGGGGATTCTAATTAACTTTAATTCGAAGTCATTAAAAGATGGTCTTCATCGTTTGGTTAACAATTTCAAAGAATAACTCTGCGAACTCTGCGTGTACCCCGCGCCCTCTGCGAGAAACCACCACCCATGAAAATCATTAAAACCCCCATCCTACCCACCCACCAACATTTCGTCAAAGTCCATGCCCCGCACGAAATCGATAAAAAAGCCCTCTGCATCTTCGCGGCCATCGGGTATTTCCTCGGCTCGGACACCTATTGGAAGGATCTAAAAATACTCCCTCCAGGAACCATCAACACCAAAGACGACGATGGGTTTTGGATAGATAGCAAACCTTGGTTTACATGGCATCACACCCCTCGCAACATAACTTTCGATCAAGCGGTGACGGAGTTCACGGAATTATTCCACAGGATATGCAAAGAACAAGCGGGCGATAGGACCGTACTCTTGCCACTTTCGGGCGGACTTGATAGTAGGACACAAGCAGTGGCATATTCTAAAATGGAAAATCCGGTAATTTCCTACAGCTACTCCTTTCACAACGGCTACAAAGAAGGCGCAATCGCAAAAAAGATAGCCGAGGTTTTCAATTATGAATATCGAGATATGGTTATCCCACCGGGCTATCTCTGGGATAAAATTGATGAATTGGCGGGTATTACCGATTGCTATTCCGAGTTCACGCACCCAAGACAGATGGCTGTTATTGATGAATTCAGAAAAATGGATGGCGTTTTTACACTGGGGCATTGGGGCGATGTGCTATTCGATATCCCGGCACCCGAAGATTTGAAGATGGAGGATGCGTTGGACTGGCTGTGCAACCGTCTTGTTGTGAAAGGAGGGCAAGAGCTCGCAGAAGCCTTATGGGAATCGTGGGAGCTTGAAGGCGATTTCAGGACCTATTTTAGAGAACGGGTAGAGTCTATTTGGAATACGATTCCGATAGATAACGTTACTGCCAAGGTGCGTGCTTATCTCAGTAGTACTCGTGCCGTGCGATGGACCAATATCGGATTTTTGATTTTTGGTGACACAAATCCCATAGAAGCACCGTATTACGACGATCGGATGGCAGAATTTATCTGTGGTATTCCCGAAGAATATTTGGCACATCGACAGATTCAAATAGCCTATCTGAAAGCGCAAAGTCCGGCAGTGTCTAAAATAATCTGGCAGGCAGAAAAACCGTATAATTTGTATAATTTTCACAACAACAAATCACCGAACAACTTGCCGTATCGGATAGCCAATAAATTAGAACGCATACTTAAGGAAAAAATGGGGAAACCTTTTATTCAACGCAATTGGGAACTTCAGTTTTTGGGCATGGAAAATGATGAGAAATTGCAGGAGCGATTATTTGGGGAAAATTTGCATACATTTTTTCCCAAAGAGCTGTTGGTGAGATTTTATAATAAATTCAAAACTGTGGATATGGTGGAGTATTCACATCCTTTGAGTATGTTATTAACGCTATCTGTCTGGTATAAAAAGAATAACTATCTGAAATGAAAATGTATTGAAAGGGTTCACGCAGAGTACGCTGAGTTTTCGCGGAGTGCGCAGAGGTTTTTTATACATCTCCGCGAACTCCGCGCTCTACACTGCGGCCTCTGCGAGAAATTTTCTCACGCTGATAATAGTACCAATTGATCAAAATATAGGCATCTGAAAACCTACAACAACAAAAATAATGTGTGGATTCTTAGTAGAATATTCACCAGAAGGTAAAAACCGTTTAGATAAGCATGGTTTTATAAGCCTGCTTAATAAGTCTAAAAACCGTGGTCCTGATTCTCAAGGCTATTATTCCAATGGAAACAATTTACAGCTAGGATTTAATAGACTCGCTATATTGGAGCTGTCCGAAGCCGGCGAACAGCCCATGAAAAGCCATGACGACAGATTTGTTATTGTATTTAATGGGGAAATCTATAATCATCTGGATTTAAGAAAACGACTAGACTTTAAAGGATTTAAAGGGTTTAGTGATACGGAAACCATCACGGCTTGTCTGGTTGAATGGGGAGTGATAAAAACTGTACAGGAACTCAATGGCATGTTTTCCCTTGTTGTATATGACAAGCTTGAGGAAGAGATATATTTAATAAGGGATTTTGCTGGCATTAAACCTTTGTTTTATGGTTGGGACGGGAAAACATTGGTGGCTGCGAGCCAATATGATCAAGTTTTTTTGCATCCCGACTACAATTCGAAAACAATAGACTTTCAAGTACTAAAGTTGTATTTAGAGCAACATTATATGCCCTCTCCCTTTGGTCTATATAAAGATACGTTTCAAGTAGCTCCTGGGGAAATAGTTTCGTTCAAAAAGGATGGGACTATTAATAAAACCCGATATTGGGAACTTCCTACGGCTATAGATTATTCTATTTCAAATAGGGATGAAGCGGAACGCTATGTGGAAGAAACTCTTTCTAATTCGGTGCATAGCCAATTGCTTTCGGATGTTCCTTTGGGAGCGTTTTTATCGGGAGGAGTCGATTCCAGTTTGGTTACTTCTTTTATGAAAGAATTTAAGAGTAAACCAAAAGTGTTTACCATTGGTTCCGATAGTAAGAAACACGACGAGTCAGAAAGAGCAAGACAGTTTGCCGAAGCCTTGGATGTAAAGCAGGAAATATGGCAATTATCGGCGCAAGAGGTATTAGGATTTTGGGATGAGGCCATGGATTCCTTGCATGAACCTTTCGCCGATTTTAGTATTTTGCCCACTTACCTGGTTTCTAAGCTCGCAAAAAAAGAGGTAGGAGTCGCGCTAAGCGGGGATGGGGGAGATGAATTGTTTTTTGGCTATGAAAGATTTTGGAGTATTGGAAAAAACATTTCTTTTCAACATTACCCTAGGGTTTTAAGGAAAGCTATTTATGGTTTTGATAAATATACCACAGGTAATAAAAGAGTAAATAGCGTCTTGTTATCGCCCACTCAGCAAATGGCGCAGCAGGGACTACATTCTCGTTTTCGAAAGAATTGGTTATATGAAATAGCCCCAAGTCTGTCAGAAACTCCGTTGCCGAAAAGTTATGACGTTTATAATTATAAGAATACGAAAGATATCCGTCAATTATTGTATAATATGCGGTATGCGGAATTCTATGGCATGATGCAAAAAACATTGCGAAAAGTGGATTTGGCAAGTATGCAAAATAGTCTTGAAGTGCGGGTGCCTTTTTTGGATAAAAACGTGGTTGAAGCAGCTTTAAAAATAGACCCCCTATTAAGCTATGGAGGCGGAAGACAAAAGCAACTTTTAAAGGATTTATTATCTAAACGAATTCCTAGGGTTAAGGAGGAAGCTGAGAAAAAGGGATTCTCAATCCCCTTGTCTGGTTGGTTGCGACAGGATTTAAAAGAAACGGTGAGCGAACGATTATTGGATTCCGATTTGACAGCTCTCGGTTTTGAAAAAAAGGCAGTTAAAAAAATGTTGCACCATCACTTTGATGGAAAGGAGGATTTAAAATGGCCGATATTTACACTTTACGCCTTAACACGATTTAGATGAGTCGAATAAGAATTCTATTCACAATTCCTAATTTCCATACTGCAGGTAGTGGAAGGGCGCTCCTTAATATCGCTCAGGGTTTGGACGCGCAGTTTTTTGACGTCCATATTATGTGTATGCACAACAAAGGTGAATTTTATAAAGTGGTAGAAAAATCGGGAATTCCAATACACATTCTTAATTATACATCCCCTGCTCGGCCTATAATGAAGATGTTAAGGGAATGCTGGAGAATATCGCGCAAATTCAAGGAAATAGCCCCTGATATAATCCATAGCTATCATTACAGTTCGGATTATACCGAAGCCATTGCCTCTAAAATGGCGGGAATACCTTGGGTGTTCACAAAAAAGAATATGAATTGGGGTGGTGCCTCTAAAAATGCCTGGAAATTGAGATCTTTTCTAGCCAAAAAGATAGCCGTTCAAAATACGGACATGATAAAAAATTTTTATCCCAGAAATCAAAAAGTAGTCTTGATTCCAAGAGGTGTGGATGTCTCCAGTTTTAGCCCAAAAAATCCTTCGGACACCGAAAAGCTATTCCCTGAATTTCCGCAGAAACAACGTCTGCTTATTTGCGTGGCAAATTTTGTTCCCGTAAAGGGGATTGAAACTTTAATCCAAGCTTTTAATAAACTCAAGGATAAATATAAAAATTGGAGCCTGTTATTGGTAGGAGATGATAAAAATGATTACGGACAGGAGTTACATGAAATGGTAGGCAACCTTGATTTGAAAGATCGAATTAAATTTAGCGGCAAGTTGCTGGATATACGTCCTCAACTTAATCGGACTGAAATTTTTGTTCTTCCCACCAAGGATGAAGGCAGAAGAGAAGGCTCTCCAGTGGCACTTCTGGAAGCTATGGCCAATGCAAAAGTTGTTATTGCCTCAGATATATCTGGCATAAGAGATCAATTGGCTATCTTTCCTGAATCTCTATTTAAGGCATCGGACATTATGGCGTTAAGTCAAAAACTGGATTTTTACATGGGAAAAACAAAACAGGAACTGAAAGAAGTTGGAGACTCCTTTTTTGGCCACGTTCATTCGGAATATCCGATTAAAAAGGAGATTGAGAGCCATGCCGCACTTTATAAAACAATAGTTGGCCAATGAAAATCGCTCTCGTCCTTGCCCAGCCTCCAGGTTATTCCGAGACTTTTCTGCGTTCCAAAATAAAGGGACTTCAGAAAAATGGAATGGAAGTGACGTTGTTTTGTCGTAGCGCGAAGGATGATTTTGAACTGTGTTCGGTAGTTTTAAGACCAGAAGTGACTAAAAATCCGCTTTTGCAACTGCTGTATTTTGCAAAAGCGTTTTTGGGTTTGTTGTCGCATCTTTCTGTGGTGAAGCGATATGTATCGTTGGAGAAAAAGGAAGGTATTACAGGATTTTCTTTGATAAAGCGTGTGTATTTGAATTCCCATCTCCTAAAAGCTAAACCCGATTGGCTGCATTTTGGTTTTGCTACGATGGCGATTGGGAGCGAAACCGTTGCCCGAGCGATGGGTGCCAAAATGGGAGTGAGTTTTCGTGGTTTTGATATGGGGACTTATCCCATAAAGAATCCAGGATGTTACGATGTACTGTGGAAATATGTGGATCAGGTGCACACCAATTCCATCGATTTATGGGATTCTGCAAAACGATTTGGAATGCCCGATAATATCTCTGTAAAAAAAATTACACCCGCTATAGACGTGGAGTTGTTTCGTTCAGAACTACCCGATTTTGAACCACAAGCACCGATAGTCTTTATGACCACCGGACGGTTGCATTGGAAAAAGGGATATGTGGAAACGTTGGAAGCTTTGGCTTTGTTGAAAGCAGAAGGGCTACATTTTGAATATAAAATTATAGGCGATGGGGAAGACTATGAACGCATTGCCTTTGCGGCTTGCGAGTTGGGCTTGCAGGAGGAGGTCTGTTTTTTGGGACGGGTTCCACACACCGAAGTTCGAAAACTCTTGAAGAAGGCACTAATTTATTTACAATACAGTACACAAGAAGGTTTTTGCAACGCCGTACTGGAAGCTCAGGCCATTGGTAAGCTTTGTGTAGTGAGCAATGCCGAGGGATTGGCCGAAAATGTTTTGCATGGCCATTCGGGCTGGGTGGTGCCCAAACATTCTCCTAAATTATTAGCGGCACAAATCAAAGAAGTCTTGGAACTTTCGACGGAGGAAAAAAGAAGATTTGCCCAAAATGCTATGGACCGCGTGCGCGATGAATTTACGATTGGTCAGCAGGAACGGAAGTTTGTGGAGTTTTATGGGGGAGGGTTTCACGCAGAGACCGCCGAGAAGGGACGCGGAGATCGCGGAGAATGAATAGTAGTGTTTTTAGGATACCCCTGCGCTCTCTGCGCAACCTCAGCGACCTCTGCGTGAACTTTTAGGAAACAAGAAACAAGAAACAGGACAAACCAAAAAATGAAACTCAATCGCCCCGCAAGAACGGAAGTTTTTGGAGTTTTATGGGAAGGTTTCACGCAGAGACCGCAGAGAGGGGACGCTGGGATCGCGGAGAATGAATTTTTTTTTTGTAAGTTAATGCGCCTTTGGATTAAGGTTTCACGCACAGACCACAGAGAGCGGACGCGGGGATCGCGGAGAATTATAGTTCTTTAGTAAATCACTGCGGCCTCTGCGCAACCTCAGCGACCCCTCCCTGCGGCAGGCAGGTCTGCGTGAACTTTTAAGAAATAAGAAACAAGAAACAGGACAAACCAAAAAATGAAACTCAATCGCCTTGCAAGAACAGAAGTTTGTGGAGTTTTATGGGAAGGTTTCACGCAGGGACCGCAGAGAGTGGACGCGGGGATCGCGGAGAATGAACAGTGGTGTTTTTAGAAAACCCCTGAGCTCTCTGCGCAACCTCAGCGACCCCTGCGTGAACTTTTAGGAAACAAGAAACAGGAAACAGGACAAACCAAAAAATGAAACTCAATCGCCCAGCAGGAACAGAAGTTTGTGGAGTTTTATGGGGGAGGGTTTCACGCAGAGACCGCAGAGAAGGGATGCTGGGATCGCGGAGAACGAACAGTGGTGTTTTTAGAAAACCTCTGCGCTCTCTGCGCAACCTCAGCGACCTCTGCGTGAACTTTTAAGAAACAAGAAACAAGAAACAGGACAAACCAAAAAATGAAACTCCATTACCCCAAATCCCATTACGACAAATCTCACCGAGGAGCTGTTTTTCCATTGCTAAAACCCTTTATCAAAGGCGAAGGATTTACAGACGAGGAGCGGATTGCAATGTATCACGTGTCGGAAAAAGACTTTCGGTTTTCGGAAACCTTGGAAGACACAGATCTGGCCGTACTTACCATGTCGTGGAATTATTATGTTAAAACAAATCGGATTGATTTAGCAAATGATTTTGTGACGGCTTGTAAAGCGAAAAACAAAAGAGTATTGGTTTGGAATTCCGGTGATTTTGGTGTGAAAATTCCCGTTTATGATAACCTTATCATTCTAAGGGAAAGTGGCTATCGTTCTAAATTCGCCAAGAATGAATTTGCACTTCCGAGTTTTATTAAAGATCCGCTAAAGGAATACTACCAAACGCGAACAATATTTCAGCTCCCTTATTCATCGAAACCGCTCGTCGGGTTTTGTGGCCATGCGAACCTGTCTAAAACCAAAGCGATTAAGGAACTGTTGTTGATTTCTTCCCGAAACATTACCTATTATTGGGGAAAGAATAAAAACGAACCCCAAGAACTGCTTCCTACCACTCATTTGCGCGCCTTTGTTTTAGATCGTCTAAAACGGTCGGGATTAGTGGATACACTATTTATTCTCCGCGATAAATATCGGGCAGGAGTGACCACCCAAAAATGTAGCCATGCTACTACATTAGAGTTTTATGACAATTTAAGAAATGCGCCTTATGTGGTTTGTGTTCGGGGTGCTGGCAATTTCTCTATCCGTTTTTACGAAGCGCTGGCTATGGGCCGCATTCCCGTTTTTATAAATACGGACTGCGCGCTTCCTTTTGATGATGAATTAAATTGGAAAAAAAATGTGGTCTGGGTAGAATATAAGGAACGTTCAAAAGTGGCAAAAAAGATTGCTGATTTTCATCGAGCGCTATCTGAAAGGGATTTCATAGATTTACAGCATGCCAATAGGAAATTGTGGGAAGAACGATTGACTTTGGGAGGTTTTTTTAAACACATATTATAAAATAATGAAAATAAAGAAACTAATATCTGGTATTTATTATTCCTTAAAGAGAGATTCAAATACCTTGGTGGAGTTCCAGCTGTGTGGATTGTCTTTGCGGGCATACCGTTCCACTATGAGGACCAAAGCGGATCAAGACGACGCTTGGTTTTTTGAGTTGGCAAAACATCACGAAATAATATATGATATTGGAGCAAATGTTGGCTATACTGCTTTGTTGGCAATGATCCAAAACCCAAATCGACAATATCTCTTGGTAGATCCCAATCCCTTCGCACTACAACGCGCCCAAGGTAATTTATTGAATAATGATTTAGGTTTTAAAGCTCAATATTATTCAGCTTTCGTAAGTAACACTATGGATGAAACGATAAAATTTTATACGCTTGGCTCCGGAGCAGCGGGTAGTATGCATCCAAGTCATGCGGAATCTGCAGCGGCAGTCAATTCTTTTCAAATTGTTTCCACAGTCACTCTAGATTTTCTTTATTCTTATTATAATTTAGCTCCTGATCTCGTCAAGATAGATGTTGAAGGAGCGGAAATATTAGTTATGGAAGGAGCAAATACTCTGGCTAAACAAACGAAATGTACCTTTTTTGTAGAAATGCATAATGTAAAAGATTTAGGGATGGAGATGGCAGCAAACATTTTGATTGATTGGAGCAAAACTAATAATTATAAGGTGTGGTATTTGAAAACTGGGAAAGAACTAATCTCGGGGGAAACTGTGAAAAACAGAGGAAAATGCCACTTATTGCTTCTTCCAAAGGAAAAACCTTACTTTTCATATTTAAAGGGAATTGAACAAAATGCCCCCTTGCCCGAGAAACTGAATTGATGCTTTTCCAATTCCTAAAATACCTCCAACCCACCCATTACTTTCAACTCTACCGAAAAGATGGCAGTTCGGTGTTTCCTATAGTGGAAAAACTGCCAAAAGACATACAGGTTCAATTGCATTCGGATACTAATTTCAATAGTGAACATGCCCGGCTATACGATCTCTCGTGGCAGGCAATCCATAAAGGTTATATTGGCAATTCTGAAACTTATAGTTCCTTTGAAAAAGTGTCTATAATTGATGAATACCGGTTCCTTCGAAAATACTTTCATTCGGTCTGGGTGTTTTACATATTGTTGCTTAGGCTTCTTTCTTTTAAAAATCCCTTCTGGGAAATCTCAGCCTGGAGAAAAAGTAGAGATTCAAAAAAGAGTGATTATATAAAGAACCCGATAGCACATACGGATTGGGTGAATTTTCAATCCTCCCTTATTATCGAAAACCCTTTGGTAAGTGTGGTAATCCCAACCCTGAACCGCTATGAATATCTAAAGGAAGTGCTTCATGATTTTGAGAATCAGACCTACAGAAATTTTGAAATTATAATAATCGACCAATCCCAACCTTTTCAAAAGGATTTCTGTAATGATTTTAATTTAAAAATCAATCATTGTTATCAAGAAGAGCCCGCACTGTGGTTGGCTAGGAATACGGCAATAAAAAGATCAAGGGGAAACATCATTGCGCTTTCCGAAGACGATGTGCGCATCCCGCTAGATTGGATCGAGAACCATTTGAAAGTGCTGGATTTCTTTAAGGCAAATATATCCGCAGGAGTATTTTATCCTGAAGGCCATTCCATTCCCAAAGATCGATCTTTTTTCTGTGTAGCATCCCAGTTTGCAACTGGTAATGCAATGCTTTATAAGGAAGTCTTTAAAAAGATAGGCTTGTTTGATCGTCAGTTTGAAAAACAACGGATGGGAGATGGAGAATTTGGCCTGAGAGCGTATTTAAATGGCTTTAAAAGTATTTCTAACCCATATGCCTTTTGTGTTGATGTGAAGGCAGCAACAGGAGGACTAAGACAAATGGGTAGTTGGGATGCCTTCCGCCCAAAAAACCTTTTTGCACCCCGACCTATTCCGAGCGTGCTTTATCTTTTTCGAAAATACTACGGCAGAAAAAGAAGTCTATTGGCCAACCTAAAGACCGTGCCCCAATCCATAATTCCCTATCGCTATAAGAAAAACAAGAAGATGCTGATTCTGGGACTTTTTATTTCGCTGTTTGTGTTTCCGTTTGTGTTGTTGCAGGTATTTATTTCCTGGCGATTGGCAAGTAAAAAGTTAGAAGAAGGTGATAAAATAGAAATATTGAGATAATGAACTTTAAACTTAGGAAGAAATTTTTGGCGGTAATGTATCCGATGGTTGTTCTCTACAAGAAAACATTTTACCAAAAGAGCGGTGTGAATATGAACAATTCCCTTGCTGAACTATTGGAAGAATATAAGAATAAAAAGAAAATCGTAGTCTTTTGTAGTGGACCAAGCGCCAACAAAGTGGAGATTAATTCTCAGCATCTTTATCTTGCTACTAATGACGGCTATAAGCGGATGTTGAATGAAAACGTTGATTATCTTTTATACTTAAATGATCAATTTTGTGTAAATCGAATATTGGCAAACAATTCTTTTTACAAGGAGAATCAAAAGATTTTATTTTATTATTCCGATTCTGATTTACATATAAAAGGTTGGAATTATTTAAAAAATAAATTATTTCTGCTTGATGAAAAACCATTGTTCTTCATTTTAAATAATGCAGAGTATGAAATTAGCTATAAAAATTTTGTAGAATTCAATTATTTCTATAAGGATAAAAATCTTCCTGTAAAAGTTCAAAACAGTGGCATGTTTTTACTGCTCTTTGGCTTTTATATGGCAGATCAATTAAAATTGCCATTAGAAATCTATGGACTGGATTTGGGGGTAGGTGGAAATGTTCATTTTGATTCGCCCGTTCCTGCGGGAACCTCAGTAACACGAGATAGAGTGAAGGTAAATGTTAAGATGTACTTGGATTTTATCTATTCCAATCATTTTGACGTTAAAAATTATTCCAATTTTTATGGAAACCAAAAGGATTTATCTTGATACTATGGGTGGGAAGTATTCAGTACGCAGTGGTCAGTAATCAGTAAGCAGTTCTTACAATTCATAATTAAAAAACTCATAACCCTCCTTCGATGGGCAGGCTCATAACTGTGAACTCATAACTTCCCTCAAAGAGTCACTCTCAATCACCCCGTCGCGCAGTCGGATAATGCGATGTGCATTTTCGGCAATGTCTTCTTCGTGGGTGACTAGGATGACGGTATTGCCGGCTTGATGTATTTTGTTGAACAGGTTCATAATTTCGACCGAAGTCTTTGAGTCCAGGTTTCCGGTAGGCTCGTCTGCCAGGATAATGGACGGACGGTTAACAAGAGCACGGCCTACTGCTACCCTTTGTCGTTGTCCGCCGGAAAGTTGGTTGGGCTTATGATCCATTCTGTCGGCAAGGCCCACTTGGGTTAGGACTTCCTCCGCGCGTATGGTGCGGTCTTTTTTGGATATACCCGCATAGATCATGGGTAGCGCTACATTTTCAAGAGCGGTGGTCCGGGGCAATAAATTAAAGGTTTGGAACACAAAACCAATTTCCTTGTTTCGGATTTCCGCCAATTCATCATCGGTCATATTGCTCACGTCCTTGCCATTGAGTTCATAACTTCCCGAAGTAGGGGTGTCCAAACAGCCCAACAAATTCATAAGGGTGGATTTTCCCGAACCTGAGGGTCCCATCAGCGCTACATATTCTCCGCGGGCAATATCCAAATCGATGCCTTTTAACACCTTTACGGTTTCATTGCCCATTGGAAAATCCCTGGTGATGTTCCTTATTTTTATTAATTCCATACGCTCTTTCTTTCTATTGGTCGTCCAATATGTTTGACGCAAATATAACAGCCTTGTTACAATGAAATGTCGGAAGCGACTAGGATTTTCAAATTTTCCCCCTTTATAAAAAACCTATGTATGCATAACAATTATTGGTAGATTATCGGATTTTATGCAAAAATTATAAATATATCATAATCGTAAAATCCCTGATTTTACTGGACTAGGGGGCGGTTATTTTGCATATATTTTTATAAAACACGTTTTTTATCCTTTAGAGCGCAAAATACTTCCTAATTATTTCCCAATATTTTAAGAATAACCCATAAATTCGAGGTCCTTGGTTCCGCGACGGAATTAGGAATAATTTTTATTAACTAAACCTTATTAACAAATGAAAAAACTTACATTTTTTCTGTGTGCGATATTCCTGACGATGGTCGGGTTTTCGCATGGTAATGGAGTCTTTGCCGACATTGGGACGGCACGGATTGATGGAGGGGGAACTTTTAGTTCCTTTCAGGGATTGACCTGGAGCCCTAACGGCCAATTAACTTGGACGGGAGTAGATGAAGCTAGAACTCTTGCAGGTCCGGGGGATACTTGTATTGACCCTGCTGTTATTACTTCTCTGCCCTTTACGGTCACAGACAATACGGGTAATTATGGGGATGATTACGAATCGGGTGACCGACCCCCCTTGGCTCCTGGAGCTGTGGGCAATCCCTCGGCCAGTTATTTAGGAGGAGATGATGTGGTTTATGCGTACACTCCTACTGCAAACGGGTTGATCAATATTTATGTATCAAACCACGCTTCCTGGACAGGATTGTTCGTCTTTACAGGATGTCCCTTCGCAAGTACAGTGGGAGGCCACACCAGTTCTTCGGCTTCCACAGTACTAACCGTAGAATCGCTACCCGTTACAGCGGGGGAGACCTATTATATTGTGATTTCCACTTGGCCTACGCCTCAAAGCACTGATTATACCCTTACGGTTGAGGCAGATGTCTTTGATTGCCCAGAATTGGAAGCAAACATAGGGGATCCCTGTGATGATGGTGATCCAAATACCGTTGGCGATTCTATTAACGCCAATTGCGAGTGCGTAGGAATTGTTCCTGGACCAGGTTCTGATTGTGCCTCAGCAGTTTCATTGGTTTGTAACGCAGACCCGGTAACCTATAGTTCAGTAGGCAGTACTGCAACCAACACCACTACCTGTTCAATGGGTAACGCTGGTCTATGGTTTACTTTTACAGGTACAGGAAATACCATAACCGTTAATTCCACTGCCCCTTTTGACCATGAAATGTCAATTAATTCTGGCAGTTGTGAGAACTTGACGAATATAGCTTGTAAAGATGGTTCTACCACAGCTGAAACCTATACCTTGGCTACAACAGTAGCAGGGCAGGCTTATTACGTATATATTGCCCATTATGCCTCTGGCAACACTACAACAGGTGATATTACCGTCAGTTTAGTCTGTGCAACGGATTTCGATTGTCCTGAACTTCAAAAAAATATTGGAGACAGTTGTGATCTTGGAGGCGGTGAAACCGGTGTGGTTGATGCAGATTGCAACTGCGCTGAAGTAAGTTGCCAAAATTCTACCAAATATCCTTCGGCTGCTGTAACTCCAGATCCTACGGGCGCAGTGACCACCATTTCTACTTGTCAATATTGGACAGAATATTCTGAGATAAACAGTATTATTTCGGGTTATGACTATCAATTTGACTCAGTAAAAAATGGTACAAGTGCATATGTTACCGTACGTGAAGGAAGTTTTGATGGTCCTGTTGTTGGGAAAGGGTATGGTCCATTGACCGTTACTGCCACTTCATCAGCCAATTTATTTGTTCACTGGACTACGAATGCGGATTGCGATACAGGTACTGGGTGTGCGGTTTCAACTGTTAGCTGTGTTACTTGTGCTAACGCTCCGGATTGTGAAGGCGTACCAGGTGGGCCCGCTCAGCCAGGAACACCTTGTGATGACGGCAATCCAGATACTATAAATGATGTTTACGATGAAGACTGTAATTGTGCAGGTACAATGCCAGCTCCAGGAGATGATTGCTCAATGGCAATCTCATTGGAATGCGGTGCTGAAGCTCAAACTTATTCATCTGCAAATTCAGTTGCTACCAATACTACCACTTGTACAATGGGTGCCAAGGGTATTTGGTTCTCTTTTCAAGGCACTGGTGCTGATATTACCGTAAACTCTTCAGCAACTTTCGATCATGAAATGTCCATTAACACCGGAAGTTGTGACGAGCTGGTTAATATTGTCTGTAAAGATAGCTCCACTGGCGCTGAAACCTATACGGTTGCCGCAACAGTTGCCGGACAAACCTATTATGTTTATATAGCACATTATAGTTCTTCGAGTAGTACAACAGGAGATATTACTATCAGCCTTGATTGTGCCACGGTGCCTGAATGTGTGCCTCCTACTTTAACAGCCTATGCCTCCGATGAGGTGGGTGAGCCAATATCCGGTTGTTTAGAGGCAGGGGATCAATATTATGTGTATGCCACTTTAGAAGGTGGAGAAGGAAACTCTTCTTACTATGTAACCGCAAACGGTGGAGATGCTGTTGAGGTAGAGGCAAACGACTCAGTAAACCTTGGGCCTTTCACTGTTGGAACCAATGTTACTGTTAACGCTGTAGGTGTTCAGGATGGGGATTGCAGTGTTTCTGCATCTGTCACTTCTCCAGTCATTTGTCCACCTTCAAATGATGATTGTGATAACGCAACACCATTGGCATGTGGCCAACCAATTACTGGAAGTACCGTAAATGCAACTGCTTCTGGTCTTCCAGCTACTTGTAATGGATATACCTCTTCTTCTGCACTTGATGTGTTCTATTCTTTTGAAGCCGATGGTACCAGTGACTATACCGTTTCCTTGGATGCTGCATCAGGAAACTCATTTGATGGTATTTTGTTCATCTACAGCGGTGCTTGTGGGGAACTTACCAGCATAGAATGTTCCGATTCTGGTAACCCAGAAGAAGTGACACTAACAGCGCCTGCCGCAGGAACTTACACTGTGAGGGTATATAGATATTCCGGCACAGGAAACTTTACTCTTGGTTTGGAATGTTCCGCAGCACCAGAATGCGTTGCTCCCGAATTGACTCTTACAGCCCAGGATGCCAATGGCGCTCCAGTTGAAGGCTGTATCCCATCGGGTGGTGAGTATTATGTATTGGCAACCCTATCCGGTGGATCTGGAAACACTTCATATTATGTAGCTGCCAATGATTACGATGCAGTAGAAGTGGATGCCGATGGTTCTGTAGTTTTCGGTCCTTTCGATGTTGGAACAACTGTTAA
>Ga0208014_1000097_pt1 | contig 52580 bp, 43 predicted proteins | sample 25_taG_FD_184099 | JGI IMG/M metagenome (GOLD analysis project Ga0208014, IMG submission 184099) | Marine viral communities from Cariaco Basin, Caribbean Sea - 25_WHOI_OMZ (SPAdes) (version 2) | ecosystem: Environmental > Aquatic > Marine > Oceanic | place: Caribbean Sea: Cariaco Basin...
GTTAAAATTTTAGGCTGTTTGAGCGAAGCGAGTTCCTAAAATTTAGCTTCCGAATGTACAATTTAGAGCAAGGTTCGTAAGCCTAGACTTTTTTGTTTCTTTTTTCGTCAATGGAAAAAAGAAAAAATATCAATAGAGTAGAAGTTGAAAGTATCAAAGTTAGAAAGTAGAAAAGTCAGAGACAAGACGCAAGAACCAGGAGTCAGGGTTAAAATGTTGAGTTTTGAATTGCAAAGGTGTCATCTCGACCTTGTGGAGAGATCTTTTTAGTTAGAACCTAGAAAAGAGAGAATAGACAAGAGAATCAGGAACCAGGACAAAAATATTGAATTTTGAATGCTGAATTTTGAATTTTCAATGGCTGTACAATGTAAACTGTATATTGAAAACAGACTTCTCAATACAATAACTTTTGAACTTTAAACCTTAAACATTGCATTCTAAAGATTGTCATTTCGACTGAAGCATAGCGAAATGGAGAAATCTTTTTTTAGTGAAGAATCTAGAAAATATACGAGAGAATCAGGAATCAACAGGTTATGGAACCTTTTAAATTTAAACCACCCGTTACTATTGGATTATATGAAAACAGAAGAACAAACAACTACCAAACAAAAAGTGATTAAAGGAATTACCTTTGGGGTTTCCTTTATTGTGGCTTATTTTGCAGTGCAATATTTATTTTTTGATGCTAATTTAGAGGATAAACTTAAGGATGCTGCCCAAGAACTTAATGAAATTTCTCCACAGCAAATAGATCAGGATACCCGCCTGGATAGTGCTTCGACGGTTTCAGATAAAATTTTTAAGTACCACTATACTTTATTGAATTTGGAAAAAAGCGAAATAAATTCTGAAGAATTTAATAACTACATGAAACCAAATCTTACGAAAAGTGTAAAAACTTCTTCTGATTTAAAAGAATTTAGAAAGCATAAAATCACGATGAGTTATAACTATTTCGATAAAAATGGTGAATTTATAACTAATATAGATGTTACTCCTGCTATGTACGAAGGAGAATAAACATTCATTACTATTCTTCTAAAGCTTTTTTACTGCGACCTGCGGCGAGGAAAGAGGCAAATAAACCAAGTATACCAATAGTAAGGATGACGGTTAGAATATTACTGATTTCAATAGTTACGGGATAAGCTAAGCTTGGGGTAATCATTACCAGATCAAACTGCATCTGCAGGTAGATAAGAAAGATCGCACATAAAAGTCCGATAGCCCCACCAATACTACACATTAACATGCCCTGGGTAAAGAAGATATTTTTGATTTGGCCTGGCGACGCGCCCAGACTTTGCAGGGTTTTAATGTTCTCTTTTTTATCGAGAATAACCATAATAATCGATCCTACCACATTGAACAATGCGATAATTAGAACCAGTGTAAAAATAAGGTACACCGCAAGGTTTTCGGTATTTAGCATTTTGTAGAGCACATCGTTAAGCTGCGCACGGGTTCGTATTTCAACCGAATTGCCAAACAATTTCAAGATCGCGGCTTTTACTTTTTCGGCGTCAGCTTCCGCGGTTAATTTAATCTCTATGGCGCTGTAGGTGTTTTTATCTAAATCTAAAAGGCTTTGTGCAAAAGCGATATTCGAGAAAACGTATTTATCGTTAAGGTCTGAATTGATATTATAAATCCCACTTACCACCACACTTTTTTGGTTAAAAGCATCGGCAGGATTGGTTACCTGTCCTTTTCCAGGTTTAGGAACTATTAACCGCATAGGTCGGTTATAATTAAAAATCCCGGGATTTAGTTTTCGGGAAATATCCGCACCAATTACCACCTGTGGTTCAGAAGAGGTAAACCAGGTACCGTCTACCGAGCTGTCGATAACCGTAACCTGTTGATACCTTTCATCTACGCCTTTTATAAACGCCCAGGCTGTTTTTTCTTTATATTCCAGGAAAACCCGTTCTTCGATTGTTTTGCTATAGTTTGCAATGCCCTCGATTTTAGAGAATTCTTCTTCCATATTTTTAGAAAAAGTGATGGTTTTCCCTGTTTTAGGAATCACTTTTAAGTCGGGATCAAACTCATTGGCAAAAGCAAGACTAAATTCCCGAAGTCCAGAGAATCCGGATAGTACTATAAATAAAGAAAAAGCACCGGCAAAAACGCCAATAGCAGCGATTATGGTGATAATATTAATCGCATTATTACTGCTTTTAGAAAACAGGTAGCGTTTGGCGATGTAAAAAGGGAATTTCAAGCTATGACTTTTTCCTGCGGTCTAATAGATCTGGATTGCTAATTGGGTTCTCATCGCCTTTCATCGATTTTTCGATGTTCTCGATATATTCTAAAGAGTCGTCGATAAAAAAGCTAAGATCGGGCATTTTACGTAGCTGATTTTTGGTACGTAATGCCATTTGATGTTTTATTTTAGATTTAACTTCGTTTAATTCTGTTAAAATATCACCGGCGTGTTTCTGCGGAAATACGCTTAGATAGGCTTTGGCAATGCTAAGATCTGTAGTTACTTTAACTTTAGAAACAGAAATTAAAATTCCATTGATCCCGGCATCCCTTAAATTGTTATTTAAGATTTCTGCCAGATCTTTCTGCAAAACGCCTCCTATTTTTTTCTGTCTGTTTGTTTCCATGTTGCAAAAATAGTACTTTAAACTTAGCTGTAGATTTATTGAAGATAAGAATAATTATTTTAGTATCATCTTTGCTCGATAATCGAGATTAAATATACTGAAATGAAAAAGATTGAACATATAGGCATTGCCGTGAGTGATCTTGAAGCTGCCAATAAAACCTACGCAGCAGTAATGGGAAAACCACATTATAAAACCGAAGCCGTACTTAGCGAAGGGGTAAATACTTCTTTTTTTGAAATAGGGGAAAGTAAGATCGAATTACTTGCAGCAACATCAGCCGATAGTGCCATTGCAAAATCTATTCTGAAAAGAGGGGAGGGCATACATCATATTGCTTTTGCGGTAGATGATATCGAAGCAGAGATCAACAGATTAAAAAAAGAAGGCTTTCGGCTTTTAAATGAACAACCAAAACAGGGAGCAGATAGCAAGCTGGTGGTCTTTATGCATCCTAAGGATGCCAATGGAGTTTTAATCGAACTTTGCCAGGAAATCCGCTAATTTTTTAGCTGAACTCATTTCCTGACACCTACAAAAGGCGATAATCTCCTGAGGCTTGTCTGGATATTGGAAAAAGTTTTTAGGTTTTATAGCGTGAGGGATTGCGTCTAGGTTATTTAGTATCAAAACATTAAATATTTATTGGTGAGTAAATTAAAAAAATGTTTGGCGTATAACGGGGATTTATCTAAATTTGCGCACCCATAATTAATTTATGGACTGGTCCTATAGCTCAGCTGGTTAGAGCACTTGACTCATAATCAAGGGGTCCCTGGTTCGAGCCCAGGTGGGACCACTAGTAAAATCAAGCCTTACAGAAATGTAAGGCTTTTTTGTTTTTTCTTGGGTACAACATATGTACAACATTTAGTAAGGCTTTGGATCGAATCAAAATGTTGAATTAGGTAAAATTGTAGCAGACTTTTTCAAAGGCGTTCTACATTTTTCACTTTTCTAAATTGTCCTCTAACGATTTTTCGTATTGCATTGAAAGGTTCAGCCGAAGCTTCCGTATTTGTCTGTTAATAAATAAATTGAAAATGTATCTGTAGTTGTAATAAAGAATAATTGTGTTAAATCCTATAGTTGGTTTTTGCTTAGACCAGTAAAGAAGAATCAAAATTGGTGAGAACACGAAATTACTCTATCTTATAATCTATAATTGAAATTTTGATCCGGGTGTTAGAATTATTTCAATAAGGCAATTTTATACAAAATGGAAATTTCGAAATATTGTTATTATAAATTATTCTGAAAAAAGTAAGAAAAAAGTTTCAATCTTAGGTCATTCAAAATGCGTAAATTCGAAAAACGACCAATAATATGCATTGCAAAAAGAGCTTAAAGTTTAGCTGTTTAAATTAAATCACTTCAGAGGCCTTATGAAACTTCATTATTTTATCACTGTGTTCGTTTACTTAAGTTTTGTCAGCCCTATCAATAGCCAGAATTTAGAAAAGCAAATAATAGAAGCGATTGAAAAAACAGCAACTTTCGATGCACTTAAGGAAAAACGGATTCAAAATCTTAAATTAAAACTCGTGCAACTTCCAGAGAAAAATAATTTGAGAAGGTATCAAGTGAATCTCGAACTATTTAACGAATATAGAATTTTTAAACAAGATTCTGCATTTCAATATGCTTTAAGACTTAGGCAACTAGCTAAAGATTTAGATAGTATTCCGCTTATAGCCACGGCAGCGTTTAACCTTTCTGATATTAGTGTATCCGCCGGTATGTATAAAGAGGCCCTTGAGTTTATGGAGACAATTGAGGTTGAAAAACTTCCTGAAAATATGCGCTCTCTTTATTACGGATTATATGGAAGACTATATAATGAAATGGCAGAATATAGTAATTTGCCCTATTTTTCTTCAAGGTATCTCAAACAAGCAAGGGAATACAGAAAATCGGCTTTAGGTTATACCGAAAAAGGAACCTTTTTTAATTTATTTCTACAAAGTTTTTTCGAATATAAACATGGCAGTTTGAAAAATGCTTTATCCAATTTTGAGGATTTATTAAAACTGAATTTAGGTTTTAGGGATTTGGCACTAGTACATTATTTTATAGGTGATATCCATTCTCAATTGAATAATAAGGAAGAAGCTATTACTCATTTTTCAAAAGCATCAATAGCAGATATAAAAAATTCAACTAAAGAAAACTTAGCCATGATTCGACTAGCAGAGCTATATTTCGAATCAGGAAAGATTAAAACAGCATCTATACTTATAAGGAAAGCTAATGATGACGCAGCATTTTATGGAGCACAACAGCGTAAGTTAAGAGTTGCTGCTATACTGCCGATCATAGAAAAACAGTTGGTGGCACAAATTGAAAAACAGAAACAAAAACTTTATCGCCAAAATATTATAGTATCTCTTTTGTTGTTTTTTGTCATAGGGTTCGCTGTTGTAATTCTTATACAGGTCTTAAGAATGAAAAGAGCAAAAAAAATCATTGAGAAAGCCCATGATGAACTAAAATCCACAAATCAAAGAATTGTTCAGGTAAACGATCAGATCAACTCAAAAAATAAACAACTGAATCAACTAAATGATAAATTATTGGAAGCGAATAAGATTAAAGAAGAATATATAGGATTCTTTTTTACACAGGATGCTGGGATTTTTGAAAAGTTTAGAGAATTTAAATCAAAAATTGAGCGGGACCTGAAAGATGAGGATATTAATAAATTAAATTATACGGTAAATAACCTTAATTTAAAAAGGGAGAAAGAAAAGTTATTAGTCAATTTTGACGAAGCCTTCATTAATTTATTTCCCAATTTTATTGAGGAGTTTAATTCTCTATTAAAACAAGATGAACAAATAATCCTTAAAAAGGGGCAATTATTAAATAAGGAGTTAAGAATATTTGCTCTTATACGATTAGGTATTCATCATAATGAAATTGTCGCCCAAATTCTTGGGTACTCTGTGAATTCAATTTATGCTTATAAAACGAAGATTCGTAAAAAATCTAAATTGAATAAAAAGGAATTTGATAGAAAATTAATTGAAAACACCACTCTGAGGCTATAATTTTTCTATATAAAATTGTCTAATCCTGAATACTTAAGTTTTTAAATATCAATAATTTAAATTATATTATTCAGGATATTTTTCTATATATACTTTTCTAAAACCTCATTTCCAGAATTAATTTTTGCAAGTTTGATGTGTCTTAAATCAGCTGATTTACATTCTTTATTAACGAGACAACAAAACTTGGAAAATGCAAAATCAATACAAATTTTTAAAGTTTACAAGAAATCGATTAGCACTTTTAACGCTTATTCTTCTTGGAATTATTTCAACTGCCTCTGCACAAGAGAAAACTATTTTGGTTACCGGTACGGTAAAAGATGAATCTGGAATCCCTTTACCTGGTGCTAATGTAATCGAGAAAGGGACAAATAATGGAACTATCACCAATTTTGATGGGGAATTTGAATTGGAAGTAGATTCCACATCAGAACTTGAGATTAGTTTTTTGGGTTATACTCCGCAAACCTTTTCGGTAAGTCAGGAACCCCTGGATATTCAACTTTCTCCTGATGCAGATGCGCTTGAAGAGGTTGTGGTTATTGGCTATGGAGCAACCACCAAACGTGATTTAACCGGTTCTGTAACTTCCGTGGATATGGAAGATATAGAATCACAGCCAGCTTCAAATATTGGTGAGGCAATACAGGGTAAAGCAGCAGGGGTACAGGTAACTACTTCGGGAGCTCCAGGCGCAAACCCCACGATTAGAATCAGGGGTACTGGTACAATCGGTAATAATGATCCCCTAATTGTAGTAGATGGAGTGCCTCTTAATGGAGGACTTAATCAGATAAATATGCAAGATGTTGCCTCTTTTCAAGTTTTGAAGGATGCCTCAGCTACAGCTATATATGGTTCCCGTGGAGCCAACGGTGTTATTATAATTACGACCAAAAAGGGAAAAAAAGGTAAAGGTAGATTGAATATTGAAATGTTCTCTGGGATTCAGGAATCTACCAACATGATTAATGTATTGAATGCAGAGCAATTTGCGAGGTTCAATAATGAAATGCTTCAAAACGCCGGTTATGAAACTAATCCGGAATATAGTGACCCATCTGCGCTCGGAGAAGGAACCGATTGGTTAAATGCTTTATTTACTACTGGAAGGCAAAACAATTTAACACTTTCCTTCAGTAATGCTGGTGAGCATACCAATGTTTACACTTCTTTAAATGTATTCGATCAGAAGGGCATTATTATTAATAATGATTATCGGCGTTATAATTTTCAGTTCAATACCGATACTGAAATTAATGACAACTTAAGGTTTGGGAATAATTTGAAGATCAATTACGATCTTAAAGAAAATGGAGAAACAAATATTAATAATGCTATTTTTTCCCTCCCTACCCAACCCATCTTTAGAGAAAACGGAAATTATTCAGGGCCAAGTGGTCAGCCGTTGTACTATGGGGATGTAGAAAACCCGATTGGGAAAGCAAACATAATCGATAATTCTATAGAAGGGTTTAATATCCAGGGCTCTATTTTTGGAGAACTTGACTTTTTGGAAGATTTCACTTTTAAAAGTTTGTTTGGGGCAGAGACCAATTTTTGGTTTGGAAGAACCTGGGCTCCTTCTTATGCGTGGGATTCTGATATAAGTGAGGATGAATATCTTTCTGAAAATTCCAACAGAAGTATAACCTTATTATGGGATAACACCCTTACATATAACAAACGATTTGACGATGGAAGTAAGATCACCGCTGTAATTGGTACCAGTGCCCAGGAAAACAGATTCAATACAATGAATGGTTCAATCCAGGATTTTTCTAGCGAATCAACCCAACAATTAGATAACGGAACCAACCAAATGCAAGTAGGCGGAAACTCTTCCGAATGGGCTATTTTCTCCTACTTTGCTCGTGCAACTTTTGATTATCAGAGCAAATACCTACTTACCGCTACGGTAAGGCGCGATGGTTCCTCCCGATTTGGAGAAGGAAACAAGTATGGTACCTTTCCATCTGCTTCAGCTGCTTGGAGATTAAGTGAAGAAGAATTTCTAACGGATTCAAACACTATAAACGATTTAAAATTACGTGCTGGATACGGGATCACAGGAAATCAGGAAATTGGTAACTATGCTTTTGCCTCTGCCTATAATACGAACCTTTATAATTTCAACGGTAATCTGGTTACGGCAGCTGTACCAACAGTCTTGCCGAATGCCAGTGTACAATGGGAATCTCAAAAACAATATAATATTGGTCTTGATGCCAGTTTATTTAATAACAAGATCGATCTAACCCTGGATTTTTACCGAAAAGATACCGAGGATATGTTAGTCCCACAAACGGTACCGGTAACCTCAGGATACTCAGATGTTTTTGTTCCTTCTATAAACGCCGGTAAAATGAGGAATCAGGGTGTGGAAGTGATGCTAACTACTTACAACATTGATCGTGAAAGATTTAAATGGAGCTCAGACTTAGTATTTTCTTACAATGAAAATGAGGTTATTAATATTAATAGCGCCACTCCATTAACTACAGGTGGAATTGGTCTTAATTACAATTTAGCTAGAATACAACCAGGTTACCCTGTAAACGTATTTTATGGTTTTGTTACAAATGGAATTTTCCAAACCCAGGAAGAAGTAGATAATTCCGCGGTTCAGGTTCAGGGAACAGACCCTGCTACAAGTACTTCGCCAGGTGACATCCGTTATCGTGATTTAAATAATGACGGAATTATCAATGATGATGACAGAACTTTCATTGGGAATCCAAATCCAGATTTCACCTATTCTTTGAACAATACTTTTAGTTTGGGGAACTTTGATATGACTATTTTCTTTCAGGGAGTACATGGCTTTGATATTTTTAATGCCAATAGAATTTACACTGAAGGAATGGCGGTAACTAATAATCAATCCGCTGCAGTTTTAGATCGTTGGTCTGGACCGGGAACCAGTAACAGTATTCCACGAGCTATCTATGGTGATCCAAATAATAATGCCCGCCCATCTACAAGATATATTGAGGATGGTTCGTACTTGCGTTTACGAAATGTAAACTTATCCTATAATCTCCCAGTAGAGAGTTTTGCCACAAAAACCTTTAGTTCAGCCAGAATTTATATTTCAGGTCAAAATTTAGCTACCTGGACAAACTATTCCGGTTTTGATCCCGAGGTAGGTCCTAATGGAATAGATAATAACAACTATCCAATAACCAGAACAGTTTTGCTTGGATTTAATCTTGGATTTTAAAAAATGAAAATGATGAAAATAAATAAAATATACTTATTAATAAGCTTGGTGGTTTTAAGCGCTGGTTGTTCTGACGATTTTCTGGATCGCCAACCACTTGATACCATAAATACCGAAAATTATCCTGCAAATGGGGAGGAGTTAGTAACCTTGGTAAATGGAGCGTATCAACCTATGCAGCGTCCTAAACTTTATAACTTAAGAATGTGGACTACTGATATAATCGCCGGAAATAGTATAGTAGGCGCTGGTGGTGGAACAGATGGTATTGAAACGACCAATATGGCGAATTTTGTAACATCTACCGACAACGCAGGGGCACTTGATTTATGGAGAGGTCCCTGGCCAGGTATTTTGATGTCGAATATAGTTCTGGAAACAGCACCTACGATAGAAAACATCGAAGAAGAAATTTTAAACCGAAGTATGGGTGAAGCCTATTTTCTTAGGGCTCATTACTACAATATATTAGCTACTTTCTTCGGTGATGTTCCACTAGTAACTGTTCCGCAAAGTTCCGATGATGATCTTTTGCCTTCCAGGGATCCTGTAGCCGATGTTTATGCTCAAATTATTGAAGATTTAACTCAGGCCTCTAGCCTACTCCCAACCAAATCCAGTTATGGAAATGAAAATCTAGGAAGAGTTCCTCGCGGTGCAGCATTCGCACTACTTGCTAAAGTTCATTTAAAGTTAGGGAACTATCAAATGGCCCTAGATGCAGCAACTGAGGTAGAGAATCTAGGTTACCAATTAAATGAGAATTATGCCGATAATTTTAGTATCAATAATGAGAACTCAATAGAATCTATTTTCGAAGTTCAATATGCGGCTAATGCAGGTGAAGATTTTTGGAGTGATGACAATCAATCTTCCTGGGCAAGTCCTTTTATGGGGCCGAGGGGAGCAAATTTCGTAGCCGGTGGTTATGGATGGAATCAGCCTACAGAAGAGTTTGTATCGCAGTATGAAGAAGGTGATCTAAGAAAAGATGCTACCATTTTATATGAAGGCGGGCCTCAGTTTGACGGGAAAGAATATGATTCCGATTTTTCAAATACAGGTTATAATGTAAGGAAGTTCTTGGTGCCCTTAAGTGAAGTTTCAACTTATGATAATAGTCCGTTGAATTTTCCGGTATTGCGTTTTGCTGATATTTTATTAGTAAAAGCCGAAGCTCTAAATGAGCTGGGGCGAACAAACGAAGCTGAGGCTTACTTGAATATGGTTAGAAACCGAGCCGGGCTTGGGGACATTACCTCTGGATTAAGTGAATCTGATTTCCGGGATGCTGTACTTGATGAGCGAAGAATTGAACTTGCATTTGAAGGTCAACGTTGGCTAGACTTGATTAGAGTTGAAGATGGACAATATGGGCTTGATTTTCTTCAATCAATTGGTAAGAACAATGCCGCTCAAAAGCATTTACTTTTCCCGATTCCCCAGATAGAATTAGACAGAAATCCAAATCTAACCCAGAATCCGGGCTACTAATAAAAAATATTTTTCAAGATGAAAAGATTTAAAAACATTCAAGGTACACTGGTTCTAATGCTGGCTCTTTTTATGGGAATTACCAACGTCTCCTGTGAAAGTGATGAACTGGAAGATCCTTCATTAAATAATATTGATGATGAACTGGATATTACAGTGTCGGGATCGAATGTAGAATTAGAAGAAAACCTACTAAATGAGGAACTAAGCTTTAATTGGTCAACAGGAACTAACAAAGGCAATAATTCCGGGATTAGTTATACCCTTGCATTAGACCTGGCAGAAAATGATTTTTCAGATCCCATAATCCAACCCGTTGAAGGAGAAAAGAACAGATACAACTTTTCTATAGATTATGGAACGCTGAATAACAGGTTACTGGAAAGTGGACTTAATGCCGGGGAAACCTATAATTTGAAGGCCAGGATTTCTGCTGAAATATTGATGAGTGGTGAAGTTCAGACTGCAGAAACAAGTTTTACAATAAGCACATTTAAGCCGGTTTCAAATAAACTTTTCATGGTTGGAGATGCGGCCCCCAATGGTTGGGACATAGCGAATGCGGTTGAACTTTCTTCCTCAGTTACACAAAGAGGGGTTTTCAATTATGAAGGTCCTTTGACTGAAGGAAATTTCAAATTTGCAGTTAGCCAGGAAGACTGTTTCTGCCAGGATTTCTATACCAAAGACCCAGATAATGATTCGGCAATAGTTTACAATGAAGCTGGAAGTGGTGATGATACCCAGTGGACGGTTACAGAAGAAGGAAATTATAAGATTCAGGTTGATCTTTTAAATAAAACTATTTCGATCGAACCCGTTGAAGATGCTCCATTCCCTAAATTATGGATGGTTGGTGATGCTACAGAAAGTGGCTGGGACATTGATTCTCCTGCAGAATTTACCCAGAGCTCTGAAGATCCATTTATTTTCACATATAAAGGAAACTTCAATCCTGGCGAATTCAAAATATTTGCAGGTCCTACTGGAGATTTTTGTGGTGATTGGTACCGACCTATGGAAGATGATTCTGCCATTATGAACGGTGCTGTGGAACAGAATACCGGTTGTGAGCCAGATAATACCTGGTTGGTGACCGAAGATACTGCTGGAAGGTACCGCATTACCCTGAATACGGCCGATAACACCATAAGATTTGAGCAAATTAAGTTATATATAGTTGGAGACGGAAGTCCTTCAGGCTGGGATATCCAAAACCCGGTAGAGCTTAACTATGATAATGGTGACTTCGTGTTCAATGGGGAACTGGGAGGGGGCAATCCTACCGGTGAATTCAAATTCGCTAACCAGAGCGGAGACTGGTGTGGTGGTGAATGGGTAAACCCTGCAACAGCAAGCCAAGCTTTAGATAATACAGATTTTATAAGAACCCTTAATTGTGAAGGTCCCGATAATAAATGGAAACTTCAGGATGGGGATGCCGGAACCTATGAGATTCGTATCAACTTGGATACGGAAACTATGAGTATTACGCGACTTTAAAAATGAATAATGCCGCCAGGCATAAAATGATATAAGATGAAAAAAAACAGAATATTAATTATTGGTAAGCTGGCAATAGTACTCCTTCTGGGTTCCTGTAGTGATGACGATGCCCTGGATTTGCCGGTGGTTGAAGGGACAGACCAAACTTATCAGGAAGTACTTGAGCTTAAAAAAGATAAAGCTAAATACAATCCTGGTGAAGAAATTACTTTTTCGGTGAATGGGACTCATCAAAACACCATAGTTAGATACAAATATCTCGGTGATGTAATCGCTGAAGAAACGCTTGCTTCCCGAACCTGGACGTGGACGCCGCCCAATGAAGATTTCAGAGGCTATATGGTAGAGCTGGTAAAGACTACGGCTGAAGAAGAAACAGTTCTAGGAACTGTAGGAGTAGATGTTTCTTCAGATTGGACTAAATTTCCACGTTATGGATTCCTTTCAGAGTTTGGGAATGTGCCTGCAGGGGAAAGAAGTAATGTTTTAAATAATCTGAAGGATTATCATATTAACGGTATTCAGTTTTATGATTGGCACAACAAGCATCATATTCCTTTACCTACAGATGAGAGCGGAAGTGCGATTGATTCCTGGGCAGATCTTTTCAACAGGGAAGTATATTTAGAAACTGTTGAAGGGTATGTGGAAACTGCTAAGGATAAAAATATGGCTTCAATGTTCTATAACCTACTTTTTGGAGCCTGGCATCCCGAGCAAGGCGATGGGTTTGAAGAGGAGTGGCTAATTTACAATGATCGTACTCATAATTCGGTAAATGTACACAGTCTTGGAGATTTTGGAGATATCCTTATTACTGATCCTTCCAACAAAAATTGGCAGAACTACATTTTTGAAGAAACCGCCATTGTTTATGAAAATATTGATTTTGCTGGCTGGCACTTGGATCAACTGGGTGATCGTGGAACCGTCTACGACTATAACGGATATCAGGTTCATCTTCCGGAAACCTACCAGGATTTTCTGGTTGAGTTAAACCAAGAATTCCCCGATAAGAAAATGGTGCTTAACGCGGTAGACCAGTTTGGACAGAATAAAATTCTGAACACCCCAGTAAATTTCGCTTATACAGAGGTATGGTCCAGAAATCAGTACCAGGATCTGGTACAGGTAATAAAAGAAAATTATGAACATTCCGATAATCAGCTAAACACAGTTCTGGCGGCTTATATGAACTATAATTCACAAGAAGGAAATTTCAATACTCCTTCCGTGCTTATGGCTGATGCGGTGATCTTCGCTTTTGGAGGAGCTCATCTGGAGCTTGGAGAACATATGCTTTCCAGCGAATATTTTCCGAATACAAAACTCTCAATGACTCCAGAGCTAAGTGAAAAACTTAAGGAATATTATGATTTTCAGGTAGCCTATCAAAATTTGTTGAGAGATGGCGGAACCTTTAATATGCCTTCAGTTTCTGCTGAAAGTAGTGATGTAAATCTTAATAACTGGCCTCCGGTAGTTTCACAGGCCTCGGTGGTCGGGAAAGAGTTTAGCGATAAACAGGTATTGCATTTACTCAATTTCGATGGTCTAAGTACCCTTCGATGGAGAGATGATTCCAAAATACAGACTGCTCCAGAGGTTAAAGAAAGTTTTCAAGTTCAAATAGAAACTGCACAGACTCCTTCAAAAGTCTGGTTCGCTTCCCCCGATCTGGATGGTGGAGCATCTCAGGAACTAGAATTTACTCAAACGGGAAATACAATCTCAGTAGAGGTTCCTTATCTCGAATACTGGAGTATGATCGTACTGGAAAACTAGGAAATAAAAACATTATCAATTATGAAAAAAATTAAATCGATTTTCCTACTGCTGGCAATGGCACTTTTAATGTTCACAGTAGCAGCATGCAGCAGTGATGATGATATAATTCCCGAAACTCCTCAGCCTGAAGCTAATTTCAGCGTCGAGATGATCACTGATAATCCACAACTGGTAAGTTTCACAAATTCCAGCGAGGATGCCGAAGAATTTATTTGGGATTTTGGGGATGAATCTGAAGGTTCTACCCAAAAACATCCTACTCATAAGTATCAAGAACCGGGTACCTACAATGTAAATCTTACTGCTTTGAACGGAGATAAGTCTGCTGAAATGTCCCAGGAGATCACTGTTTTTGGAATCCCAATGGCAGATTTCTCTTATGAGGCCGATGATGAAAATTCCTTGACCATCCATTTTGAAAATATTAGTCAAAATGCAGATAGTTTTTCCTGGGAATTCGGGGATGGTTCAGGAACTTCTATAGAGCAGGATCCGACCTATACTTATTCAGAAACAGGAACTTATACTGTAAGCCTTACAGCAACTGGTGATGGAGGTTCTGCCCAAACTACTATTCAGGTTGAGGTGACCGATCCTATGCCAGATTATGATAAACTTTACATTGTTGGCGATGCTTCCGAAAGTGGGTGGAACATAGAATCTCCTGTAGCCTTTACCCAAAGCGAAAGTGATCCTTTTACTTTTGTTTATGAAGGATTACTAAAACCCGGAAATCTTAAATTTTCAACATTTAAAGGAGACTGGTGTGATGCGCAATGGCTTAATGCCTCCGAAAACGGAACTGCAGTTAACGGGGCTTCTACCTATATCATAACTCAGGGTTGCGACGGACCCGATAATCAATGGGTAGTTACCGAAGAAACTCAGGGCCGATACAAGATCACTATAGACCTGGCGAACAAAACTCTGGAATTTGAAGAGCTTAATGCACCTTATTCTGAGATGTATTTGGTTGGTGATGCTTCTGTAAACGGCTGGAACATCGGTTCTCCCGAAGTCGGATTTACACAAAGCAGTACAGACCCTTTCATTTTTACTTATCAGGGACCTTTAACTCCGGGCGAATTCAAGATCTCAACTTATACGGGTGACTGGTGTGATGCCGACTGGCTGCACCCTATTCAGGCCAGTGCTTCTCCCGAAGACGGAGATATTGAAGCTCATTTAGGCTGTACAGGACCGGATCACAAATGGCAGATCACTGAAGAAAATCAAGGAGAATATCTTATTACCGTTGACCTTAACAACGAAACTATAGCTTTCGAAGCTCAATAATTTCATTAACTAAAAAATATAATTAGCCGTGGACATTTCAAGTTAATAATTGAAATGTCCGGTTATAAATTACCTCCTGTTGCCAGAAAACTTATTTAATTAAGGAGTTTGATAGCTTCCGTTTGAGGGAAAAGCAATAATTACTCCCTGTACATTATTTTAAAACCTAAATATGCTAAAACCTTTAAAAATAACACTCATATTTATTTTGAGTATCGTTTTTTCATTCAACCTTTTTGCGCAAAACACCACAGCAACTTCCTGCAACACCTATGAGTTGAAGGGGAATAAAGTGGTTTTTGGATGCGAGAATTCTACTAAAATTTCCCTGGAATTCCTTGACTCAAAAAACATTAAATTCTGGTACGCCCCCACCGGGGAATTTGTAAGAAACAATGAATCCTTTGCTGTCGTTAATGAAGAGTTTGAGCCGGATTTCAAAATTAATGTGAATGAATCTAAAGCTGCTTTTGAGATTTTCACTGAGGATTTGAGAGTGGTGGTTCAAAAAGAAAACTTGCAAATCCAGATCTTCGATAAGTATCAAAGATTGATTATGGGTGACACCAATGAAAATGCCTACCAGGTAGAAGAAAGAGAAATTACCAATCGTAAGGTTTTACAGCGTGATGAAAAGATTGTTGGCCTGGGTGAAAAAACTGGTTCTTTGAATAGAAGAGGAAATTCCTATATAATGTGGAATAGTGATAAACCTTGTTATTCAACTACTGAGGATCCTTTATATAAAAGTATTCCCTTTTTTATGAGTAGTAATAATTATGGAATATTCTTCGATAACACTTATAAAACTGAATTTGATTTCGGGAAATCCTCAGAGGAATATCTCTCTTTTTCAGCCCCCGATGGCCCTTTTATTTACTATTTTTTCCACGGAAAAGATTACAAAGAAATCATTAATAGTTTTATCCGGTTAACCGGTCAGCCTATTATGCCACCGAATTGGGCTCTTGGCTTTTCACAAAGTCGGGGTATGCTGGTTAATGAAAAACTTACCAGGGAAATTGCCTCAGAGTATAGGAAGAGAAAAATTCCTAACGATATCATTTATCAGGATATAGGTTGGGTCGAAGGCCTGCAAAATTTTGAATGGCGCAAAGACCGTTATGATAATCCGAAAAAAATGCTTTCGGACCTGGCTGAGAATGGTTTTAAAGTAATTGTTTCCCAGGACCCTGTAGTTTCACAGGCTACGGAAGAACAATGGAAGGAAGCCGATAAAAATGGATATTTTGCGCTGGATGAAAGAACAGGTGAATCATACGATATGCCCTGGCCTTGGGGCGGTAATGCAGGAGTAGTTGATTTCACTAATCCAGAAGTAGCTGATTGGTGGGGTAAATTGCAACAAATACCTATTGATGACGGAATAAAAGGCTTCTGGACCGACATGGGAGAACCTGCCTGGTCTAATGAGGAAGATAAAGATCGCCTGCATATGAAACATCATAAAGGGGTGCATGATGAAATTCATAACGTATATGGACTGGAATGGGACAGGGTAGTTACCGAGCAATTTGAGAAAAGAAACCCAAACCAACGTATCTTCCAGATGACGCGGGCTGCTTATGCCGGAATGCAACGCTATACTTTTGGCTGGAGCGGTGATAGTGGTAACGGAAATGATGTTAATGATGGCTGGGATAATTTAGCTAATCAAATCCCGATAGGTCTTTCTGCAGGAATGGGAGGAATTCCTTTCTGGGCAACGGACATTTCAGGGTATTGCGGGGAAATTAGGGATTATGAAGAATTCTCCGAACTTTATGTTAGGTGGCTGCAATTTGGTGTTTTCAACCCGCTAAGTCGTGCTCACCATGAAGGAAATAATGCGGTAGAGCCCTGGTTATTTGGTGATGAAGCAGAAAGAATAAGTAAGAAAGCAATTGAACTTAAATATCAATTGCACCCATACATATACACTTATGCAAGGGAAGCATATGATAGCGGTCTTCCTATTATGCGCGCAATGTTTTTAGAATATCCTAACGATGAAAAGACTTACAACCTTAACCACCAATTTATGTTTGGCGAACATATTTTGGTAGCCCCGGTAGTGGAGCAGGGAATTAATTTTCAGGAAATATATCTTCCCAAAGGAGAATGGATCGATTATAATAATCCGCGAAAAATCTATGAAGGCAAGCAATACATTAACTATGATACACCGTTAGACATAACTCCTATTTTTATTAAAAATGGAGCCATTATTCCTAAAATGCCAGTTATGCAGTATATCGGACAAATGAAAAATATTCCTCTAATTCTGGAAATATTTCCATCTAATAGAAACTCTGAATTTACTCTTTACGAGGACGATGGGGAAACCAATGACTATAAAAAGAATGTGTTTGCCAGAACAAAGATAGAAATGGAAGTAATGTCGGATAAACTAAATGTCATTATAGCAGAACCTGAAAACGCAGGTTTCACTACAGCAAAGCGCAATATTCAACTTGAAATTCATCTGGGTCAAAAACCTAAAAATGTTTCTCTTCAAAAGGATCTTAAAGAATTTACCCGAGAGGACCTAAAAGATGAATTAAATACAAACTTTAATATTTCGGGTTATGCTTATGATGAAAATAAGCAAATGCTTTATGTGCGTTTCCCCGATACTAAAGAAAAACAAGAAATTAATATCCTTAAATAAATAAACAATTCAAATGAAAAAGATTCTGTTCCTATTCTTAGGACTTTTACTAGGCAATTTTACTATAGCACAAAACCTTGAATCCCCGGATGGAAACCTTAAAATGGAATTTAAACTTTCCGATAAAGGAGAACCTATCTATGAGCTGCTCTATAAAGAGAAAACCGTCATAGAACCTAGTAAGCTTGGATTTGAATTCAAAAACGATAAAAATCCATTGCTTGCCGGTTTCAGTATTCAGCAAACAAAAGAAGATTCTTTTGATGAAACCTGGGAACCGATTTGGGGAGAAGAAAGTGAAATTAGAAATCATTATAACGAATTAGCGGTATACTTAGTTCAAAAAGAAACCGAACGTGAAATGATTATTAGATTCCGAATGTATAATGAAGGACTGGGATTTCGCTATGAGTTTCCACAGCAGGAAAATTTAGGTCATTTTGTAATTAAGGAAGAACATACGCAGTTCGCAATGAGCGGAGATCATACAGCCTGGTGGATTCCTGGTGATTATGATACCCAGGAATATGATTATATAGAATCTAAACTTTCGGAGATAAGAGGATTAATGACAAGTTCAGTTACCGAAAACCTGTCACAGACTTCCTTCTCAGATACCGGGGTGCAAACTTCCTTAATGATGAAATCTGAAGACGGATTATATATTAATTTGCACGAAGCTGCTCTTATAGATTATGCTGCGATGCACCTTAATCTGGATGATAAAAACATGATTTTTGAGTCCTGGTTAACCCCTGATGTGAATGGCGACAAAGGGTATTTAATAACACCCGAAACAACACCCTGGAGGACCATAATGGTTAGCGATGATGCTCGGAATATTTTGAATTCCAGAATGACGTATAACCTAAATGAGCCAAGTAAAATTGAAGATCCTTCCTGGATAAAGCCAATGAAATACATAGGCGTATGGTGGGAAATGATTACAGGTAAAAGTAGTTGGAATTATACAAATGAATTCAATGCCGTGAAATTAGAAGAAACAGATTTTGAAGCTGCTGAACCTAATAATACCCACGGTGCCACAACCGAAAATGTAAAAAAATACATAGATTTTGCTTCAAAACATGGTTTTGACGGAGTTCTGGTTGAAGGTTGGAATGTTGGCTGGGAAGACTGGTTTGGAAATTCTAAGGATTACGTTTTTGATTTTGTTACTCCTTATCCTGATTTTGATTTAGAAGCAATTACAGAATATGCAAAATCAAAAGATGTAGAAATGATTATGCACCACGAAACCTCTTCTTCGGTGAGAAACTATGAACGTCATTTAGATACCGCTTATAAATTTATGAAGGAATATGGATACAATGCGGTTAAAACTGGTTACGTAGGAGATATTCTTCCACGAGGAGAAAATCATTATTCACAGTGGTTAGTTAATCATTATCTATATACAGTTAGAAAAGCTGCTGATTATAAAATCATGATAAATGCACACGAGGCAGTTAGACCTACGGGAGTAGCACGCACCTGGCCTAACCTTATTGCTAACGAATCAGCCCGAGGTACGGAATACCAGGCTTTTGGGGGCTCAAAACCAAATCACGTAACCGTTCTTCCTTTTACACGGCAAATAGGTGGTCCTATGGATTACACACCAGGCATCTTTGAAATGGATATCAGTAAATTAAATCCTGAAAATAATTCGTGGGTAAACAGCACCATTGCAAATCAGCTGGCTTTGTATGTAACTATGTATTCACCTTTGCAAATGGCTGCCGATCTTCCTGAAAATTATAAACGATTTATGGATGCCTTTCAATTCATTAAGGATGTAGCAATAGATTGGGATAAAAGTATATACCTAGAAGCAGAGCCTGGAGATTATGTTACTGTTGCCAGAAAAGCTAAAAATAGTAGTGATTGGTTTGTAGGAAACGTCAATGGAGAGTCGGGTCGCACTACTGAAATTTCTTTTGACTTTCTGGAAAAAGGAAAGGCCTATGTAGCCACAGTGTATGCCGATGCTAAGGATGCACATTACAAGGAGAATCCACAAGCATATGAAATCAAAAAATACAGGCTTAATAACCGCTCTAAATTGAAGCAGTACTCTGCCCCAGGAGGAGGTTTTGCCATTAGTATTAAGGAAGCCAAAAAAAGGGAGGCGAAAGAATTTGAAAAACTTTAAAATTTTAAAGGCTATCTAAAAACGGTAGCCTTTTTTTATTCTAATTAGGAAAGAAAGGTCTGGGATATATGGACTACTCAAATTTTTTGACTATTATTAATATATTTTTTTCATTATATTTAATAAGACAAAAGACTTGATTAATGGAGAATTTCATTCAGATCTCAGCAAAAGCATTGGCTCAATTGAGGTCTGGATTCAACTATTTTCTGGAAGAGAAAGTTCAGACAAATTCTACTAATTCAATTCTTTTTCTTCTGTCCATCTTTGTTTTATTTCTGCTTAGCTTTAGCCTTATTTTAGGTTTTCCAAACATCGCCCAGATTCTTATCATTATTGCAGTTTTAGCAGGTATCATGCTTGTTATTCTTGTGGGACTTGCTATTTACTATGAGTCTAATAGACATCTTACTAAAGGACATCATAACTTTAAGATTGAACCCATCAACAAAAACCGTATTCGTTTTGATCTTATTCAGTTGGATAAAGCTTCTCAAAAGGAGTTTATAAGGCTTATGAGAGGTAAACGGGTCAATCAAAGAATCAATTTTACCATGGGAAATAAAAGTGGAGATTCGGCCAATCATAAGATCCTCTTTGTTCTTTTTGATGAATTATTAGTAGGAGGGATTCAGGATCTTGCTGGAGAACGTAAGCAATACTTTTTTGACTTACTTATGGAATCATTTTTAATGAATAACGCTCCGCTTAAAGCCTCCACATTAAAAACCAGTTTTTCGGCCTGGAAGGGAGATCAGGAAAAAATAAACTCCCGAAATCAACGAAAATTAATTAAACAGGTGCTACGGAAAGACTGAAATTCAATCCTTTTATTCCGAATTTTTCCAGATCACATACCTGTAAGCCTTACTTCTTTCTTCTTTTTTCATCTGACCGTTAGTTTATAGCATAATTAATGAATAATATCTTATTGCTTTAAATTATGGTATTGATTTACAGGTATTTGCTTTCTTAAGTTTGCTTTAGCTAAAATTATAAGAGGCCTCTTATGCAGTTCTAATTTTAAAGTAAATACTTATGAATGAGCAAGAAAAAGTTGTGGATTTACTACAGGAAATTAAAGTACTGTTATCCCATAAGAAGAAAGTTATGAATGTTGAAGACCTGTCTGTTTACACCGGACTTTCCAAAAGTAAAATATATAAACTTACCCACCTTCAGCTTATCCCAATGGGGAGCAATCCTAATATTCGTCAAAAGTTTTTTGATAGGGATAAAATTGATGCCTGGCTGTTAGGAGAACCAGATCTATCGGATCAACATATCGAGGAGCAATTCAATAAAACATTATTGAAAAACAAGAAGTAACCTATTCACATAATTTATTTACTATGAGTAGTATACCATATTTAAGGGTAGGGACTTCGTATTATAAAAAAGTCAAAGCACCTACCATTGCCGGGCACTTCAATGAACTTTTGCTTCCCTGGAGTGTAGAGACCATTCGACAGGATCATGGCAAATCATACCTGAGTAAAATTGCAAAATATGATGGTTTTACCTGTATTCCTGATCACCTGAATTTTAAACCGGTCTATCATAATTTTTATAATATCTATTCCCCCTTAAGTAATATTCCTATACAGGGCGAATTAGGTTTTAGCCTGAATTTCGTTCAACACATTTTTGGGGAGCATTTTGAATTAGGATTGGACTATCTGCAACTATTATATACCAAACCGGTACAGACCTTACCGATCCTTTGTTTGGTTTCTAAAGAACGATCTACCGGGAAAAGTACGTTTTTGAAATGGCTGAAAAGCATCTTTGAAAATAACATGACCTATCTGACCAATGATAGTTTTAGTAGTCAGTTCAATGCGGATTGGGCGAATAAGCTTCTGATCTGTATTGATGAAGTGCTCTTTAATAAAGAGGAACTGACCGAGCGGATCAAATACCTGAGTACCACAAACATTAATAAGTTAGAGGCTAAAGGCAAAGACAAGCGGGAAGTGGAGTTTTTTGGAAAGTTTATTCTATGCAGTAATAATGAGGATAACTTTATCAAGATTGATGGTAATGAAACCCGGTTCTGGGTGCTTAAAGTGCCTAAAATTACGGTTGAAGAAACGGATTATCTCTATCATCTTAACCGGGAAGTTCCCGCTTTTCTGCATTTTCTAAAACACCGTCAATTGCATTCCAAACATCTCACCAGGATGTGGTTTCATCATTCCCAGTTAAAAACGCCAGCCTTAAAAAAATTACTTGCCAATAATCGAAACCGGGTAGAAAAAGAACTGGCCACCATTTTACTAATGGGTATGGATCATTTTAATATCGATGACATTCAACTTTGCCCGATTGATGCATTACAATTACTGAACCGAACCCGGATTAAAACGGATCTTACCCAGCTTAGAAGACTGCTGAAGAATTCCTGGAAATTAGAGAATCAAAAGAATACACTTTGCTATCAAAGATTAGTATGGTGGGGGGATGGATCGATTGAGCAGCGGGAAGCAAAAGGCCGCTATTTTAACATTTCAAGGTCGTTTCTGACCGAGAATTTTGATGAATTGATGAACGGGGAAGGTTAAGCCCTGTATTTATAGGGGTTTCATGGCTCATCATTTATTCATCAAATGTTCATCAAAAATAAAAGTGATGAATAAAAACCTACTGTTGAAAATAAAAATGATGAATTGATGAATTTTTGATGACAGCCTCAGCTCAATGCCTACAAGGGCTTATAAGGGGTTCTCATCAATTCATCAAAAAAATCCAGAAAATAGAACGCTTATGAAAACAAAGAAAATATGCTGTGAACATGCCCGTAATTTAGACATCGTACACGTACTCGCTAAATTAGGTCATTATCCCAGCAAAACAACGGTGAAAGAAGCCTGGTTTCTGAGTCCCCTGCGGTCAGAAACACAGGCCTCTTTCCATGTCTCTTATCATAAAAACAGATGGTACGACTTCGGATTGGGAAAAGGTGGAAATTGCCTGGATCTGATTATTGCATTAAAACAATGTTCCATTACTGAAGCTTTACAATTTCTGGCCAATGATCAGCAGCTATCAGTTACAGATCTTAAAAAACCTTCTTTGTCTTTTCATAAGCAGATTTTTAAAAAGGAAAAGGAGGGTATTAATATACTTTGTGTTCAGGAACTCTCAAATTTTCAATTACTCCGTTATGCTAAAAAGCGGGGGATCCCCAGAGAATTGATTCGTGAATTGACCAGTGAAGTACATTTTGAATTATACGGAAAACAGTATTATGCCATTGGTCTACAAAATAGACGGGGAGGTTATGAGCTTCGGAATGCTTTTTATAAGGCTTCAAGTTCTCCGAAATCCTATAGCTATTTCCAACAAGATGGAAATGGGCTGGTCATTACCGAAGGATTATTTGATTACCTGTCCTTAGCGCTATTGGATCCTGAGCTATTCTTTACCCATGATCATATCATACTCAACTCCCTATCCTTTATTCAGGAAATCATCAAAGGCTTTGATGCTTATCCTGATCCAATCTTTTTATTCCTGGATCATGATGCTGCCGGAGATCGTATGACTTCGTATTTACTAGAACATTTTACTCAGGCCATAGACCTGAGATATCGCTTTTATCCACATAAAGATCTTAACGAAAAACTATGCCATGTTCGACGAGAAAATACCCTTTGAAAAAGAAAAAAAATCCTCCTATTCCTTAAGCTTTGAAAAGCTAAAAAAAAGGGAGGGGAAAACCAGGATTTCCAATGATGGGGACACGGGTTCCCATCAAACGGAAAATTCTAATATAGATCCTAATTCAAGATGTGTGTCTGTGGACACAATCTTGATTGCTCCCCATGGTCGCAATGAAAAAAAAGAGATGTTTAAGGGGAAGACCTCCTTAATCAAATTCAGGTGTACTTTGTACCAGAAAAAACTACTGAACATTAAGGCTAAAAGATCGGGACTCAGCCTTAGTGAATTTTGTCGAAAATCAGCCATGGATCTGCCCATCAATGAGCGGATGAACGATGATCATATTGCTATCTACAAGGACCTGGTGAAATTTCATAACAATTTTAAGTCGATCGGGAATATGTTCCGAAAACGGGATCCGAGATTATCTACTGAAGTTTATAAGCTGGCCGAGGCCATGAAGAAACATCTTAAAAAACTGGATCTATGATTGGTAAAGGAAAATCTATTAGTCATACCCAGGCTTCCATGAAGTATGGATGGAACCAGGAGAAGGAGGCAGAGATTGTCTACTCTCAAAATATCGTGGGAGATTCTCCGCAGGAAATTAGCCGGGAGTTTGAACAGATCCAAAAGCTAAACGAGCATTGTGAGCGCAATACGCTGTCGTTTGTCCTGAGTCCTACCATTGAAGATGGACGGACACTGGATCAGCGAAAACTTGGAGAACTGACCAAAGATTTTATGCGGGAAATGAAACTGGGCGAGCGACAGGCGATTGCCTTTGTGCATCAGGATAAAGAGCATAAGCATGTACATCTGTATGTCAACCGGATTGATTTTGATGGGCGCGCCTATAAGGATAATTTTATAGGTAAACGTAGTCAGCATGCTGCCGAGCGTGTAGCTCATGAACATCAACTGACCACCGTTCGTGAGGTACAGCTTATACGGGAGATCAATCTTACCGATATTCGTTTGGAAATCAAACGCCGGCATGAGCTGACCATGAAACAGTTTAAACCGGAAACCTACAAAGCTTATATGCGCGGGATGGAAACCAATGGGGTAAAAGCCATTCCCTTTATCAATAAGCAACAAAAGCTACAGGGCTTTCGATTTGAATTTGATGGACATAGCCTTAAAGGCAGCTCGGTTCACCGCTCCATGAGCATGTCCAATATCGGAAAGCAAATGGCGCGTGAACATGGTATCGAGAAATTTAAAGAACTCAACAAAACAATTAGTCTGGCCAAAAGCCCGGAACCGGTGCAAATCAGCTTAAAACTATTGAAAGAAATCGCACAAAAAGTTATTAAAAAGTCCATATCCAAAGGCATGGATATCGGATATTAAACCTCTTGAATTATGGCAAAAATTGATGAATTATCGGAATTATTATGCGCTGAACTGGCAAGCTTTGAGCAGCATATGAAACGACTGGAAGAAATTCACTCACAAGGGATCCACCTGGACACCGAAGACCTGATACAACGACTTTCAAGCCTAGAAGATACCCTGGATTTTGAAAAGAACGAATATGAGCGGATTACTACGGAATTATCCAACACGATCAAAGAGGCAAAGATCTATCCGAAGTGGGCGCTCGTTGTCTTCTTTGTGTCTTTGAGTTTGAATGTTATGGTTCTTACTTATTGTATACTTAAAATGTTTAAGATCATTCCCTGAAGATGAATTAACCATAATTTTATTTTTAATTCATCCTTCTTTTAAAGTTGATACCTAGATTTCATTTTAAAAAATGGAGGGAAAAGCTGGTTTAAACTGTACCCGGAAGGAATTGTATGATAAAGTTTGGAATGAGCCACTTACTACAATTGCCAAAGAATATGATATCTCGTATTCGAAATTGAGGGAAACCTGTAAAACTCAAAATATTCCGGTTCCTCCTAATGGATACTGGATGAAACTTAAATATGCTAAGCCAACTAATCAGAAGCCTTTAGTAGGTAGCCATAATACTGAAATTAAAATAGCTCCAAACTTACCTAAGCTTGATAAGAATAAACTTCCCGAAAAGTTTAAGGTTCCAAAGAAGCTACCGAAGAAATTAGATCCTATCGTGGCTGCTACAAAAACCTACCTTGAGAATGGGAATAAGCCACCTAGAACCATACACGCATATATGGAACGCAATGACCATGGAACAATTTCTTGTTCTGTAAATAAAACTCAGGAATCTAGAGCACTTCGTTTGCTAAATACCTTAGTTATAGAATTGAAAGCCCTGGGGTATAATTTTAAATTCAATTATTATAGTTGTTTTTTAATCATGAAAGGGCTAGAATTTGAAATGTCCATCCGTGAGAAATATAAACGGGTTCCAAGGGAGAAACCTTCATGGGAGGGACAAACGGATCTAATTCCTACTGGATTTTTGCTTATTCATTTTAAACATCGATATAGTTCGGAGCGTGTTTTTCACGATACTAAAACCATTTCACTTGAAGAACGACTTCCACGTATTCTTCAAATTTTACAAAATTGGTCCGAAAAAGAATATGAGGAGCACCTACAACATCTGGAATGGAGTAAAGCTCAGGAGGAAAAAGAAAAACAGGAAAAGCTTTTTAGGGAAAAACGTGATCATGAAATTAAACGTTTTGAGGAGTTCATTAAACAATCTAATCGATGGGAATTTGTTCAGAGGTTACGAGTTTTTGTAAAGGAATATGAAAATAAGCTTGCTAATATAGATACGCTGACCTCCGATCAACAGGCTTTTATTGAATTTGCTAAACGAAAAATTGATTGGCTGGATCCTACAATATCAATAGAAGATGAGCTTTTTATAGATGTAAATCCCAGTCGATTTCTCGATTAAAAATAAGTAAGGCTCACCCTTTGTATATGCCGAAACATTTAGTGAGTGTTTTAATAAATTAACCTCACCTTATGGATGTACAATCACCCTCAAGTTTTGTAAGTGATTATGTAATCATTTATTTAGAACGTAATTTTAGATTATCAATACAATTTTAAGTAGTAGTACTGTTATCATGTATACTTTACTGCTAAAGCTGTATTATTTCGAGATTTTCTACAGACCATTATCATCTAATTGCTCTCCATTCTTCGATAATAAAAAAAATGAGCCCACGCACTGTAGATGCCTTAAGCACTTAGTGAGTGTTTTTTTAGTAACCTCACCTTACGGGTGTACAGACACCCTTCAATAATTTAAATCAATCAATAATAAGTTCTATTCCAGCTTTCTCCGCCTTATATTTTATTTTGGACGTTAGATCATAATAACTCCAATTCTGAAATAAAAAGTTTTCCTCTTTAGCAATGGCTATTTTTTCTTCCTGATTCATTAGCACAAGGGTGCCTGCCTGATGTTTTACACAAAAATCAATTAACTTTCGACTATACACGTGCAAGCGGTTCTGTATATAATTGTATTCTGCATTTTTAAAACGTTCCAAGGCTTTTGTTTTCCGCTTTCGTCCTTTACCTGATTTAGCAGAAGTGACACCTATTTCTACTCGCTTTCTTGCTGACTGAATCGCCAAACGTCTATGCAGAAATTCTTCCTTGGTGCCAATGGTTAGCTTTGCTCTTCCAATCTTAACAATGATCGGATATTCTATTGATAGTGACGCCTCTGCTATCTTATCCGGTTGTAGCTTATGTTCTTCTTTTTCAAATTCAAAAACCGCATGCATAAAGATTTTATGCTTTTCCAACTTCATATGTGACGTACAAAATTTAATATCGCCATTGATTAACTTGTGCAATAGCTTACTTTTCTCGTTATGGTCTTTTCCTAAATAAAAAACCATCGGAATCGAAAAGAAACGGAAACGAAAAATCTTTTTTTCTTCATCATAAGTTAATCGCTGTATACCTGCTTTATTGAAGGGAAAAGCCATATCTCGTTTAAAATTTTTTACTGATCGCTCTCCCTTCCAGTAGGCTTCCCTATTTTTAAGAAAAGCGCTCATTAATATGTTATTCAACTGTGATAAAATATTGGTTGGCATTTCTCCCTTAAAACGGTCTGAGACTACTCGATAGGTCGTATTCATCCTAGAACGATTCAAAATGCCGTTTTCTGATTTCTTTTCATCCAGTAATTTATACCGAACCCCTTCGGAGAAATAAAGGAATTCTTGAGCCATTTCTTGAATATATAAATGGGAAACGATAAGATTTGAAGCCCGGTAACAGTTATATTGCCAGTCATATAATTTACTCAAAGCTTCCTTACGTTCTTCCTGAGTAGGAAGATCGACCAGTAATTGGATTTTTCGAGTAAGTTTCATTGTTGAAGTACCCATAACTAAGCGGTTTGTAATTGTTCATCATGTTTATGCTGCATCAATTTATAGGCTATCATAAACTGACGATGGACTTCCTTCTGTGGAAGTTGTAGCTCTTCAGCAATCTTTGAAAAGGATTGCTTTTCATCACATCGCAATTTCAACACCTTTGCCTGTTCATTGGTCATTTCCAGTGATTTACTTTCGGAATCGGATGTTGATGGATTCGGCTGATCTAGTTTACTTCCTCGATGAATAATTTGCTTTAAATCATCGATAGCCAGGTAAACTTCGTTACTAGCATGCTTAACGCTTATGCCCATTAGTTTGGAAATAATCGCATATTTGAAATCATATTTCAAACAGAGTTCGATCACTTGTTTCCGTTTGGGTTCTATAAATGGCAATACTTTTCTAATTCGATCGTAATACTCCTGCTCTGACTTTTGATCTAAAAGATGCTGATCTTCTTCGGCTTCAGGATCAAAGCCGTACATATAATCCTGATAGTTTTCATAAAATTCTAAGCGGTTGATCGAACGATAAAATTTATTTCGTGGACGACAATAATAGAATGTACATTCCCTCTTTACTACGTGACGAAGAAAAAAGAACACATGTTCGGGTCGCTCTATGGTATCACGAAGCATCCATAGTTTTAGGAAAGCATCCTGCATGATTGTTTCTACAACAAATTCATCCTGGATTAATTGTCTTCCAATAAAGAAAATATGCCGACTATGCCTGGCATAGATAAATTCCATGGCGTCAGGATGTCCTTGTTTTAAGAGTTTAAAATCACGTTCCATAGCCAACAGTTTTTAATGTTGGATCGGATCTTCGAATGAGTACTGAACTAATAAGAAATACAGTACTTTCGGTATGGTCTATAATTTTCATAATTTTGCTGTGGTTTTGATTGTCTTTAATTAGTTCATCAAGCCATAAGCCTTCCCCACCAGCTGTCAAACTCGAGGGAAGGCTTTCTGGCTTCTAGTCTAGCCTAAAATGGCCAATTCATAAAACGGTGGTTAGTTTCTTCTTATAGGTTTGATCTTATTTAATGACGGAATTAACTTTTTTCTCTGAAAAAGAATGGTGCTATAAACTTTCTATTTACAATAGCTTCTATGTAAATGCTAACAATAATGTTTAGTGATATTCAAATATATTAAAAATTAATATTAATGGTACAAGTACCTTTGTTAAAATTATAAATAAGTCTCTAATTGTATAGTCGGAAAATCGACTATGGCTACGAAAATAGAAGCTTATATAATTAATAAGGTAAAGGAGAGAAGAAAAGAATTGGGCCTATCTCAGATAGCCCTTTCTCAAAAACTAGCCTTAAGCGATAGTTTCGTTTCACATGTGGAATCAAAAACAAGAAGAGCAAAATATAATATTAATCATTTAAACGATTTGGCTATAATCTTAGATTGCTCACCTAGAGATTTTTGGCCGGAAAACGCAATTATGTAATTTCCCTACATTAAATGTTAGTTTTAAATTGAAGAATTTTAAGGAAATTAATTTTCCAAAATCATATAGGTATAGTTCGGATTCTGATAATATACCTTTAGAATTTTACGAGGAATCTCTTCCTCTGGCAAAAAGTATAGACCTACTGCTAGGTTATTTTAGTTCGAACGCCATAAAGGTATTATCAAAGAGTTTTGCTGAATTTATATATCATGGAGGCAAAATTCGATTAATAACTAATCACATTTATAGCTTTTCAGATTATGATAATTTATTTGATACCATTCAATTAGAAGATGAAGATAAAATTATTGATATTTTCTCTGACTTAGAAAAAATTGAATTAAACTTGAGTTCTTCAGGACTTCACTTTTTTGATTGTCTCAAATACTTGCTCAAAAAAGGCAGATTGGAAATTATCCCTGTAAAATTTAATCAAGTTAATTTAGCTCATTGTAAAAAAATGATTTTATACGATGGGGTCGATCATATTTTAACTGAAGGGAGTATAAATTTTACGTTACCGGCTTTATTAAAAAATTCAGAAAGTTTTCAAGTAGAAACGCCCTGGAATGGACAAGTAAGTCAAAATAGAATCAAAGAAGAAATAGAAAACTTTGATAAAATTTTTGATAGAAAACATACCAGTTATACATACTTAGATAAAGATCAGATTGAAGTAGTCATTAATTCTGTAGGACGAGAAAAAGATATCTTAGACCTACTTGATGATTCTTTGCAATTACCTAATGACGAGTATAGCACAAAAGTTAAAGCCATTCTAAAGAAGAAAGAGAAACGATTTGAAAAACAAATTGAAATTATCAAAAACACCCCTAAATTCCCCTATGAAGAAGGCCCTAGAAAATACCAAACAGAAGCATTTGAAGCCTGGAGAAATAATAATGATTCAGGTGTTTTTGCAATGGCTACAGGTACAGGAAAAACAATTACTTCTCTCAACTGCTTATTAAATATTTACATAGAAGAAGGCACTTATAAAGCTATAATTCTAGTACCATCCATAGCATTACTAAATCAATGGGAAGAAGAAGTTAAAACTTTTAATTTTCGTAATATTCTTAAAGTTGGAGGAGGTACCAAATGGGAGAAAGATTTTGCTAATTACTGTAGTAATTTTGATTGGGGGCTTAAAGATGATTTAGTTATAATTTCTACGTATGGAAGCTTTATTTTAGATAGGTTTCAAAGGCAATTTTCAAAAATTCAAAAAGAATTTTTGCTAATTGCTGATGAAGCCCATAATATGGGTGCCAATAACATTAAGTCTAAACTTAAAAATCTTTCAGTATCAAAAAAAATCGGACTATCTGCCACGCCTAAGAGAGTCTACGACCCGGAAGGAACAATTGCAATTGATCATTTCTTCGAAGATACTCCACCATATACCTATAGCTTCGGAATGGAAAAAGCACTTGATTATGGTTATTTAACTGAATATAAATATTACCCTAAGATAGTTGAGCTTACTGAAGAGGAGTTTCAAGAATATTCAGCCATATCAAAACAACTATTAAAATATTTTGATTTTGAAAATGGTAAATTTAGAGAAGATCCAATCGTTGAGATTCTTCTTCTAAAAAGAAAAAATATAGTTCATAAAGCTTATAACAAACTATCTTTATTTAGCGAAATTGTTGGAGAGTTAAAAAAAGAAAATAAGTGCAAATATGTTTTTGCCTATATTCCTGAAGGCAATTATATAAATGATGAGGGTGAACAAACCAGACTCTTAAATGAATATTTAAAGAAAATTGGTGATGATTACCCTTCTACAAAGATGAACTCTTATACTTCATTAGATGATAATTTAAATGAGATTTTAAGAGGTTTTGAAGAAGGCAAAATAGAAATTCTTATGGCGATGAAAATGCTTGACGAAGGTGTAGATGTGCCAAGAGCTGAAATAGGGATTTTTGCTAGTAGCACAGGAAATCCTAGACAATTTATTCAAAGAAGAGGGAGATTATTAAGAAAACATAAAGACAAGACTTATTCTACTATTTATGATATGGTAGTCATCCCAAAGCTTAACAGTAATAACAACGAATTGTTTTCTATAGAAAAAAGCTTAGTACAAAATGAACTTACCAGAGTTGCTTATTTCTCTAGTCTATCTTTAAATTTTTATGATTCTAAAGAGGCATTAGAAGAAGTATGTAGAAAATATAATCTAGATTTAGATACCATCATACAAGACCTATAAATATGGAAAGAAACGACATTTTAAGAGAAATTCTCTCTGATCCAGAGATTATGGATAAATATAATATTAATGAAAAAGAACTAACAGAGTTAACCACAAACCCTCCATATCATAGCAATATAGTTGAAGTGCTATCTACTATCATCAATGAAAATGATAATCACTTAAGTTCTTCAATGATATATAAGAAAGTAAAGAAAACTCATAACATAGGTTAGTATGGCATCAATTATAAATAGTTTATCATTTAAAAACTTCTTTAACTATTATGGTGATTATGATCAAACAGAATATGAGTTTAAAGAAGGTGTAAATATTATAGTAGCTGATAATGGCGCTGGTAAATCTAAATTTTTCAATGCATTTCTTTGGCTTTTTTATGATGATGTTCTAGACTCCGATGATAAAAAAAGGAAAGCAGTAAAGGATTTTGCTGTAAAAATCATATCTGATAAGGCCAAAAACGAAACAGAAATAGGTGAAAGTGTTGAGGCTGGAATAAAGCTAGAATATTCTACTGGGAGGTATAAATTTCAAATAGTAAAATCATTTACAGCGACACGAATTGGAGAAAAAATTTCAGATAATGAGAGTTGGCAAGTCATAATGAATGATATTGAAATTGATAAAACAGATCATATTCTTCCAAAGTACAAACCTGTATATGACGCTGATGAGAAACATAGGATAATCAATCAGCTCATATTACCAACTCTTAGACAATATTCTTTTTTCCAAGGAGAAGAAGTTGATAAAATGATTGATTTTACGAAAAAGTCTAGTATTGAAGACGCAGTAAGAACTTTAACCAACATTAGCAAATATGAAGATATAGCTAAAATAGTTGAAGACATAGAAGCTAGGGCCTATAAAGACCTTAACAAGCAAACTAAGCAAAAAGAATCTCATAATGATAGACTGGAAGATGCTTTAAAGAAAAGAGACGAGCTAAAGACTTCTATTGGCCAAGAAAATGAGAAATTAGAGATTCAAAAAGAGTCATATACTAAAGCTCAAGAAGAATATGAGCTGTTAGATGCCAAATACGCGAATGCCTCAAAGAGGAAAGAATTAGATGAAAAAATATCTTCAAAAAATAGAACTCTTAAGGGAGCTAATGAGGATTATCAAAAATTTCTAGAAGGAATAAATAATAGATTTTTTGATGGCAACTTCTCCTGGATCTCTTTAGGATTTGAGAATGTTGTTGAGGATTTTAAAAATAAAATTAGCTCTTTTCGGGCTGCCCGATATGAAAAAAGAACTTTATTACAGGTAGCTGAAAGTCCAAATGATTATTTTACTATACTTCCTTCGAATTCACCGGATGCAGTTACTCTCCAGCAAATGATTGAAAAAGAACACTGTTATGTGTGTGGGACAGATGCGCCAAAAGGAAGTGAACCCTATAATCATTTATTAAAGCTAAAGAATAGACCTAATGATTCCAGTAGTAAAAAGGAATTTGTGAAAAATAATCTAGAGGATTTCTTTAGTGGGCTTCAATTAAATGCGTCTCCTTTCTTAAATAAATTTGAGTCTATTCCTCAAAGTGTATTGAGAACTAAAGAAAAAGAATTAGAGCTAAAAAAAAGATTAGATAAGTTAAGTTCAGAACTAAAAGCTTTGAAGTCCCAAAGAAAAGATTTATTGGTAACTAGTAATCAAGATGAAGATTCTGACCCTAGAGAGGTTATAAACCAGTTCAAAAATGCTATTAAAAGAATGGAAAGCGCTTCCGGTAGGATTGAAAGACTTGACAACAATCTTAAAGATTTAAAAGCACAATTAAGCGCCACAGAAAAAGAAATTACTAGCTTAAGACCTAAAGATATTCCAGAAGGTTACTCCTTAAATTATGAGATAGCACAAGATTTAGTGGATGCTACAAAGAAAGCCAAAGAAAGGGTATTTGATAAAATGGTGAGTCTTTTAGAGAATCACGCTAATGAGCATTTCCAAAATTTGATAAAATATAATGACATTAAAGGAGGTGTTTTAAATTTTGACAAATCTCCTTCTGGTGGTATTTCATTAGATTATATTGATGAAGCCGGAAATGAAGTTTCTGGTGCTTCTGAGGGCTTCCAAAGAATGAAAAAGTTTGCTGTAGTTATGGCTATTATTTCAGCCAATACTTCTAACTATAATTATCCATTACTTGCAGATGCACCACTATCTGCATTTGGCAAAGCCTTTAATAAAGGATTTTTTGAAGCTATTCCTAATGTATTTCCGCAAAGTATCATCTTAGTTAAAGATTTATATGATAAAGATTCAGAAAGTAAGCTGACTGACTTAGGAGCTAAATTAGTTAAAGATGAAAATATCCAGACTTTCTATTTAAATGAGGTAGATGGAGAATTAGCACAAATAGAAAGAACCACTAAAATTGAAAGAAGAAAATAATGAATAGTCAAGAATTTAGAAGCAATTTATTATTGAAGAGACCTAGATACGCCAAAAGTAGAATACCTGTCTTAGATGCTTTTTCTGAAAAAGGGAGTAAAACAGTAGATTATAGTAGGTTTGGACCCTATTATGAGATTTATATTTATGCGATGATGCTAGGTATAAAAAATAAAAAAAGGTTGCCTTTACCTCCTAGAGATTTAACCAAAGATTTTATTGAAATTGGGAAGTGGAAACGAGATTCTTCTTTAGTAGATTTTTTATTGATGGTCATTTTCACAAAGACTGATGAACTAGCTATAGATTGGAATGAATTAGAGGATCTAGAAGAAAGTGAGCTATCGAATATAATTTCTAAAATAGTTACACTTATCGAAGAATATGCCAATGGCGGTTTAGAATATCTAGAAGAACTTTGGGAGAAAGGTGAGTTAGATAGCTCTCATTATATGTTTATTGATTTGTATAAAGATATTAGAAAAGAATAAATAGAAATGCAATCACGAACATAGCTCAGATTTAGCGATAATGATAAATCAATTAGGGTATTAAGATTTACATAATTGACATTTGATTTAAAAAATCAAGTATATTTAAAAGTTTAATTTTTTATTAATTTAATGCATAAAATGACATTTATTATTACAAAAAATTGATCAAATAAATTCAAAAGAAAAAGCGATAAGGTAGTTTAATTTATGGATAAGCAAGAATTAAAAACGCCCACTTTAAAAGGTGAGTTGAAGTATCTATTATACTTTTACAGATATATGTTTTGTAAAAAAGGAAAAGAATTGCTTGAAGTAGGTTTAACCAACTTCATTCTTGGATTATCGCCAATTTTATATTTAATTATTTTTGAGGTTCCAGAATTTACTAAGGAGCAAAATCTTCAATTTTTTGGTGATGGAAGTTTAATAATTTTTTGTTTCGGAGTATTGGTCTCATTTGTAACCGTAAATTTCTCTATAATTAGAGAAAATGCCTCTCTAGAAAAGTTGAGAAATATTAAAACAAATAATGCAATCTTTATTGCTTTATGCATTTTGTATTACTTCATTTCCTATAAAATATTCGAAAAAGCTCAGGTTAATTTCGATAGAACTGTAAATTTTATTGTGATAATTAATCTAGCCTCATTTCTTTTTCTGATTATAGCATTTCTAATTGTTGTCTACCTTAAGTTCTCCGAGGAGTATGACTATTCTGTAATAAATCCATATAGAGAAAAAATTCAAGCTAAACGAAAGGCCAAAGAAGCTGCAAAGAAAGATAACGATAATAACGACCTTGACTTATGAAAATTATAAAGATAGAAAATCAACCATATGTTTATCTTCTCTGCCAAAAAATAGAACAGCCTATAGGTTCTCTATACTCAACCGCTCTCGATTGGAAAATTTTGAAGCATATCTCATTTTCGGACCCAAGGGTTCTTATAGGTTATGATGATGATGGATCAGAAATTTACAGAGGTATTCAGAGGGCTTTATCAAGAACTCGGGTAGAAGAGATACAGAAATATGTAAATGAGTATGACTACGCAACATTTCCAACTTCGGTACTAATCAACTTTCCACACGAAAAAGTTGAAATTGTAGAATTAAACATAGATATGAAGTTTGATTCTAAAAAGGCTTCTGAGGACTTTAATCTCAATCCTAAAACAATTGAAAGATCAGTTAAGGAATATCCAAATTTAGTAATGCTGATATTTCCATACGAGAAATCAATAGCACAAATTATCGATGGGCAACATAGAATGTCTGGATTTAAAGATACTGATAATATCAAATTTGATTTACCGGTAACTATATTTGTAGATCAATTAGTCGAACAACAAGCCGAAATTTTTTCCACGATAAATGGAAAACAGACTAGAGTTACACCGTCTTTAGTTTATGAATTATTTGGAATTACAGAAAGAAAATCGCCATATAAAACAGCTCATAATATTATAAAAGTATTAAATGAAAGTGATGAGTCTCCTATTAAAAATTGGATAAAAAGATTGGGTAAATCCAATAATTATTATGATGGTTATATCACCCAGAGTACGGCTAATAAAAATATTTTAAAATTACTATCTGGTAATGCAAAGCAAGTTGATGAAGATATGAGATCATTAGCAAGAGGTGACGAATTATCAGTAGACACACCATATTCCCGAAATGGCGGAGTATTGAGGAAATTTTTTATAAAGAATGATGAAATATCAATAATTAAAATTTTATTTAACTTTTTTAATGCTATCGAAGAAAAATTTCCAGATGAATGGGAAAAAGAGAATTCAATTTTTAAAAGAACAATCGGTATAACTGCTCTATTTAAAGTTTTAACTGATTTGATACCAGTAGGTTTAAACCAAAAATCTTTAAAAAAGGAGTTTTTCTTGGAAATGATAAGAGAAGTAGAATTGAACCCTAACGTTACATTAAGTAGTAAAGGAATTAATGAAATTTATGAGCAATTTAATTCTAGCTACAGTAAAAAAATTAGCTGAACTGACTTTATATTCAGATATACATTTTAGCTGTTGTTAGCTTTTCAACCAAAAACTCAAATCCATCTAGATTAGAATTAGCTGTCACCTCTTTATTTAATAGTTGTAATCCATCATCAATATGCATTTTCACATATTTAGCTAAGTCTTTGTCTGTAATATGAATATTATAATGTAACGCCACCATACCTATATAATAATCTAAATAATCTCCAAAAAGCACCGACTTAGAATATCCTTTACCTCCAGAGTTTTGAATGTCCTTCAAGTTCAATTTTCTGTCTTTAGATAAAGAATAAGTCAGTGCTATTCTAGAAATAATATTTTCTGTACCTAGATTCAATTTTCTAGTTAACCGAGCTACCACTTCTCTATTTTCTTTACTTGTTTTAATATGTGTAAACATTTTTTTCTTTCTTAAATTCTTTAAACAAATTATTTACAGGTAAAGCTTTAAGATGTGAAGCTCCCTCGTCATTTTCTATTAAAAATGTTTTTCCTAGGTTTGGTTTTAGTAATTCATACTCTTTTTCAGAAAGTTCTTTTTCCAATAATGGAAATAGCACCACTTGCTCTGAAATAGAAGGGTAGAATTCTTGGATAATATTCTGAGAATGATATTTATCAAACTTTTGTAAGGGGCTATCAATAAATATAGGAAACTTAATACCAGATTCATCAACTAAGGCTTTTAATAAAGCTGTGGCATAGAGCTGTTGCTCTCCTTTAGATAGAGAATCTTTATCAATAATATTCCCATTTAGATCTAGAAGATCTATATCCATTACATCTTCAATAATATTCACTCTTACATTATGAATAAATTGTTTTTTATGCATTAACTTATTCAAACCGAGTGAAATAGATTTTTGAAGAGAATACTTTTTCTCTTCTTTAATCTTGATAATGAGATTATTTATCTTAGTTAGTAGTTCTTGAGTTACTTTGTATTTTTTCTTATCTGTTTCAACAAGATTAAAGTTCTTCTCATATTCAACCCTAACTTTTTTATTGGAAGCTAATTTCATTTTTAGAGCTCCTAGTTCTTCAGAAAGTTTATTTTTTTCTTCTTCAAACTCTCGTATTCTATCATCTGCTTCAACTTTCTCTTCTCTAAATTGTTTAGCTAAATGATTATCTTTTCTAGCTTCTGCTTGCTTAATTTTACCATTGGTTCTGCTCAATAAAGCTTTGTTTGTTCGTTCTTCTTGAACTAACGAATTAAATTGAGATAGAAAAGTTGTTTTAATATTAGCTAGGATAGCTTCAAACTCCCTGTACTTTTCTTCAGAAAATTCTAATAGAATCTCTCCACTAAGATCACTCGTTTTTTGAGTATGATGCTGTTTTAAAGTTTCTTCAATCTTCTGCTCTATACCTTTCTTTGCAGAAGTAGCTAAATTTAAAGAAGTAAGACTTTTTAGTAAATTTTGAGAAAATGATTCTAACTCCTTGCTAAGTAACTTATCATTTATAGTGCCGTAAAGCTCATTACTTTCTTTATCTAATTGCTCCTTTAGCTTGTTTAAATGCTTACCGGCTATCACTAAAGGCGTTAAGTCTAAAAGGTCTTTTAGTCTAGATTTAATCGTCTTAGATTCCTCTTTTAGTTCATCTCTTCTAGATTTTAAATCTTTTAATTGATCTAAAGTAATTGAGTTTCCTTCTCGGATCAGCTTTTCTTGTAAACTATCACTTTTAGCTTTTAGCAGAGAAACCTGTGCTTCTATATCTAACTGTTTGTCTTCATTATGAGCAATACTTTTTTCTAATTCAGTTTCAGCATCTAAAAGTTCAGTCAACTTTTCTTGCTGTAACTCTGAAACTCCTCTTCGTTTCAGTTTAACCAATAAAGAATCTAGGTTTTTTTTGAGTTCTTCATACTTCTTAATACCCAAAACTTCAGAATAAGCTCTACTTAGACTCCTCAGCTCATTCTTAGACTTTGCTTCAGCTAAAGAGACAATCTTTTCTGCATCAAAAAAGAAGAATTTTGCGATCTCTCTTGGTAAGATGAAATCATTAATAAAAACTTCATACCCTACTGATTTAGTAAGCTCATTTTCATCACCATCAATAAGAATATTGATATCTTCTTTGCCAGAATCAAAATTATAACTTCGCTTTATACTAACAGTTTTACAAGGAATAGAAGGTATTAAAAGATCTTCTAGAATGATTTCAACAGATAATATATGTGTTTCTGCATCTTGATCTCTAACAGTTCTATTTAATAAAGTATTTAAATACGTATCATAACCTCCGGCATTTCTTATATCCTGCTTATACTTATCTTCTACCTGAGCCATTAGCTTTCCATAGAAACACCAAATCAAAGAGGTAAGAAAAGTTGTTTTACCAAAACCGTTCTTTCCTGCAATAAGACTTATATTTTTCTCCCTCTTATTCCTGAGATCAATTTCGTTAGAACCTTTATAAATTCTAAAATTATTTAATTTAATTTTTTCAATTTTCATTATTCTAGCTCTTTCACGAAATTCTCAATCCTATTTTCGATATCATTATGAAGTCCGTATTTAGAAATCATTAATGTTTTGGTCTCTTGCAGGGAAATTAAGTTATCAATTAAATTATAGTAAGAAACTTCTTCTCCACAAATTTCTTTTAAAATTCTTCTTTCGGTATCATCTAAAGATTTAATATTATTAGTATCAATATCTTTATTGAATACTTCTCTGTAAATCTGACCTACCGTTTTATCAAAAATCATATCTCTATTCCATATAACTTGAATAGCTATTAATTCTTGATTAGTAATTAAATTAATATGAGGTCTATCTTTTTGTACTAGTTCCTGTATTTCCAGAAGTTCTTTTAAAGCTTTAGCCCTGTACTCAGGGGTATAATTTCCATGGCGATGTCCATCTTCATTAACAGCAGGCTGTCCATTTCTTCTGGTAGCCATTCTATTTTCACTAATATTTCTATTTTCTACAAGACTATTTCTAAAGTTTAGTAAAGGAAGCATCCACTCTTGACCGTTTTCTATTAGACCTGACATAGATTTATCTTGTTTAACAACTGTACAAGTCCAGCATCCGAACCTACTTTGTCCACATGATTTGTGCTCTTTATTAGTTACTACTGTAGGGCACTCGTAATCGTCGGCACTAGCATCAGCATATATTTTAAACAATATTGAATTATCAAACCCCCAAGGAGATTTAACAACGTTTATTATATACCAAATTTCTTCAAGCATTAACTCTTTTATAGGAGCGTAAACATAGGTATTAGGAGATGTACTGTGATTTGATAAACGTTTACCGTCAACTTCATGCTTTTTCATCGATCGCTCTCTTGTTACGCTTTCTTCATAACGAGTACCTAAAAGAACAATAGCCTCTCCCTTCTCATCCAACTGTTCCAAAAGAAAGTTAGCTGTGGGTCTTATTTTTAGCTTATCCGTGCACCAACGAAAAGTATTATTAGGAACAGGATATCCCTTACCTAAGACATTGATCCAAAAAGATTCTTCAAGTTTTGGTAAAGTCCTTTTTACAAAAATTGGTAGATTTTGATTTCTAGCTTCCCTTTCAATTTGAGTAAGAACTTCGTCTGTATATGAAGATATAATCGGATTTTCTACCATAGTATCATTACATACAACATACACAGGTCTTTTTAACTGAAAAGGAAAAGGATTTTCCTCTCTAATTCTCTTTAAAGCTATCCATACCAATGTAAGTAAAACGGTTGAATCTTTTCCACCACTAAATCCTATAATCCAAGGTCTTTCAGTCCTATCCGAAAAAGCATATTGATCGATAATTTCGGATATAATCCCTTCTATTCTAGAGCTTTTAATTTTCTGCATTATTCTTTTCTTTCAACGTTAAAAATAGACAAAATCAACCTATCACGATTGCTTTTAGTCGATTGAATATTCAAGTCTTTTCAACAGTGATATAACTAAAGCAATAATTCACTAGCCTCATCGAGAATTGCAGTATCGAGCTCTTTTAAATAAGCCTTGGTAGTTTTAACATCTTGGTGCCCTAAGGATTCGCTAATAATATCTGTACCGGCACCTTTTTGTTTTAGGCAATTCGCAAAGCTATGTCTTGCCACATAGCTTGTAATAGGCTTATCAATTTTTGCAAGTTCTCCTAATTCTTTCAAATCCTTATTAAATTTTTTGAGCGTTTTTCTTTTCCGATTGTTTAGTTGACTCGGAGTTAGGTTTTCATGAAGTATTATAGGGAAGACATAAGAATTTTTCTTGTGCTTATAATAATTCAATATTTCTTGTACAGGCGGCATTATTTTGATTATGAAGTTTCCATTAGTCTTTGATCGCGTATAATGTATTCTATCGCTGTAAATATTATCCCACCTTAATTTCATCATATCGGCAAAATTCATTCCCCTGGTATAAAAACTAAAAATGAAATAATTTCTGCTATTCACTAAATGTGGTTTTTCATTTAAATCAAGATTCTGAAGTCGGTGTACCTCTTCGATTTTGAGCGCTTTTTTTATGGACTTTCCTTTTAGTTTGGAAATTTTGTAGTGCTTAAAAGGGTAAGTTTTTTCATCTATAATATTACGCTTAATTGCAACATTGAATATTGCTCTAATTGCGCGCATTTTAACACCAATTCCACCGCCAGTTCCTCCCTTATTTCTGAGATAAACTTCATATTTATCTAAAAAAGTAGGAGTGACCTCTTTAAAATGAACAGGCTTATTCTTTGCGAATTTCTGAACTGAATTTTTAGTATGGTGATAGACGTCTGCATTTCCCATTCTTCCAGCCATTTTCATTTCATCAATCAGTTCATCCCAAAATGGAAAAATATTTGAAGCTTCTGGATTAGATTCAATTCTAAATTTATTTTCGAAATCATTTAGAGTGTAAAAATCCTGATTCATTTCTAATTCGGAAATTACAGATAAGGCTCTGTCTTCAATTTTTCCGAGCAATCTATTTGATTTGACTTGTTGACTGTGCTTTTTACTAAATCTACCTAGCTTAGAATCCCACTCATTCAGATGAACTTCGAATGGAGTTCTAAAAAATTTTGATTTTCTATCTTTAGTGACTCTTAATGCAATGGGGTATTTACCATTACTCAATTTTTTCTTGCGAAGAACAGTTTTTAATGAAGCCATAATTTCTAATTAAACATATAATGGGTACAACATAGGTACAACAAATTGTTTAATAAAGGTAAATTAAAGATAGTTTATGAAAAAACAAATTAAGTTAAAATACTGAAAATCAAATACATGAAATTAAATGATGTTTTTTGGAGTTGAGTTTTTCATTTCTCATAATCAAGGGGTCCCTGGTTCGAGCCCAGGTGGGACCACTGATAAACAAAGGCTTCACGAGGTTTTCCCCGTGAAGCCTTTTTCATTTGCACATAATTTGCACATACAGTTTCTTTAACTTTATTTTAACGTCAAAACGTTCCATTTAGAGCCAAGAATTATTCTAAACCTTAATGAGATTGTTTCTATAAAATCCTATCTTGGAATTATTTGAGAGATCTATTTATGCCACGGAGTGTAAAAAATTACGAAAGAGCATTTTCAAATGCAATGCATTTGGATTCGAAAGAATTTCAAATTAAAAGAAGATTTAAGAATGATAAGAATCAATCTTGTTTGGTTCAATCGGATAATGGTGTTTTTATAATAAGCAGCCTTGAAGATCTTTATGAATTGGCTGAAACTTACCTAACAGACAATGATATGGCAATGTATCTGGATGATCTTGCCGCTAGTGAAGCTTTTGAAGAGGTTCATTACAAAATTGAATTTTATGATAAGCTGTTTACTTATATAGAAAAAGAAGATTGGCCGGATTTGAATATGGCGCTTAATCTTCATAAATTAACTGAAATTGACTTTTGGAATGCAATTAATACTTATTGTTCTCCTGAAGTATTTGGTTTTACTGTAGTTACAGCGGCTAAATTCTTTAATTTAGATATTCTTAAAAGTGATTTAGTTGAATATATTATCGAAAACGGAGAGGAACTTCTTAACCATTTCCAGGATGGTTTTTTTAGTTAGATAGAAATAGATGATCAATCATTTTATATTTATTCAGTTGATTATGATTTTGCTTAGGAAGAACACCCATTTCTTATGACAGATTGCTAATAAAATTAAGTTCTATTTTACCTCATTTTTGGTTTTTACCCTAAATGATACTAATAAAATTTTTGACTCTATAATTGAATTTCATGAGCTTGCCATAGTCAGCAGCCAAATAGGTTTCCAATTGGAATATGTTTGTATCCGTCTTTTTAAAAGTTAAACATTAGTTTAGTCAATAGAATTCTTTTAAATTTACAAGAGAGCTATACTTAACGGTCAGACAGAAAGAATTGATGAGTAATTGTCATCGCTATATTCTAGTTTCTTCTATTTTTGCATCACTTTTATCAAACAAATGGGACAGATTGATTACATAAAAGAAATTGCTAAATATGGTCTAGAAAATGATCAAAAGAACTTATTAGATTCTCTTCAAAAAATCATTTCCTATTATAGAGATAGTAAGCGTGTCAATATGGCTTTGCAGTTACAGTCATTGGTAAAAGATGCTAAACGACAATCTGGTCAATTAACCAGGGTTGGATCCGATCATTATTTCAATCAGCAGACTCAAAGAGAAATTGATGATTTAGTAATTGATAAACTACGCTCTGAATACAGATTAAAAGACTTGGTGGTTTCTGACGATGTCAAAGAGAAATTAAATCATTTTATCCGAGAGAATTTATCAGTTGAGTTTTTACAACAATTCAATTTATCGATATCTAACAAGTTGCTATTACATGGACCTTCTGGATGCGGTAAAACTTTAGCTTCCTATGTTATAGCTGGTGAGTTGGAAAAGCCCATGTATATTGTAAGTCTTGGTGCGATTGTTTCTTCAAAATTAGGAGAGACAAGTAAAAACCTAATGAAAGTTTTTAAAAAAGCTACTCAGGAAAGCTGTATTATATTCATAGATGAATTCGATTCTATTGGGAAGATAAGAGACTATAATCAGGATCATGGCGAGATGAAAAGAGTGGTGAATACTATACTTCAGTTATTTGATTATTTACCACCCGATTCCATTATTATTGCGGCGACGAATCAAGAGAAAATGATTGATGAAGCATTGGTAAGAAGGTTTGATCTAAACTTGGAATTCGAATTGCCCAACGGTAAACAAATAGAAGAATTGATTGAGCTGACCCTACGGAACGGACAGTTTCGTCTACCGAAAGACATTCATATGAGTACTATACTCAAAGCTTGTTCCAGTTTAAGTTTCTATAGTATTCAAAAAACTCTAATTAATGCTATTAAACGAACATTATTTAACCAGATGGATGATAAGAACATCAGTAAAGTAGTTGATACCAATATTTGGCTGGATCTGATCCAACAGGAGAAAAAAGCGCTAAAAAAAGATTAATTTTCTGCTTCTAAATCAGCATCACCCATAACTTCAGCTTCTGGTATTATTGTTAATTCGTTACTAACCAGCATTTCATCATAGAGACTATGATCTGTCTCATTATTTATTTCTTCGGTTACTGTAATTATGAGGGAAAAAGGATGATCTGCATTTTTATAATGCTGTAACAATTGGGTATCAATGTTAGACTTACTGATACATCTAACAGCGATAGCCAGTTCACCTTCCAGTCTTTCAATATCTGCTGGCTGTAAACGATATTCTTTTTTTTGAACATTAGAAAATAAAGCATTCTCTAAACCGTAATGATCTTCACTCCAAGAAAACGTGGACTTGCAACAAAAATGTGGACTTTAAGTTGAGTGACTATGCTGCCAGTTTGTGATTATACATATCTAATTCAAATTCTTTAATAGTCCTGTTTCCTAAATAGGAATGTCTTCTTCTGGTATTGTACCATGTCTCGATCCATTGAAAGATGGATAGTTCTGCCTGGGACCTAAGGTTATATTTATGCCAGTACACCCATTCCACTTTTAAGGATTTAAAGAATGATTCTGCCACGGCATTGTCCCAGCAGTTCCCTTTCCGGCTCATGGACTGTCTTATCAAACCCTTATGGTTTTTGAGGATACCGGTAAACCTATGGCTTGCATATTGGACACCCCTATCGGAATGGAATATCAGCGGTTTTTCCAGTACTGTGTTCTTTACGGCCATATCCCAAGCTTTTACAATGGTTGCTTCAGTAGTGAGATTGTCACTTAAGGCCCACCCAATAACCTTTCTGTTGAACAGATCGATAATTACCGTTAGGTAGTGCCAGCCCTGTCCGGTCTGGATATAGGTTAGATCACTTACCCATACCTGGTTTGCCCTATCTACTTCAAAATATTGATTCAGTAAATTAGGGGCTATCGGATAATTATGGTTACTCTCAGTAGTTGCTTTAAACTTTCGTTTTCGTTTGGCGTATAAACAGTTTGCTTTCATAATACGGGCTACCCTTGACCTGGATATTTTAAACCCCATGGCTTTCAGTTCCGCTTTTATCCTTGGGGCTCCATAGCTTTGATAACTCTGCTCGAATATGTAGGTGATCAGGGTGGAAAGTTTCTGATTCTCGTTCCAGCGCTTACTGGGGCCTGACTTTAACCAATGGTAATAACCACTTTTACTTACCCCTAATACGTTGCACATCTTCTCAACAGGAAATTTCATAAGGTGCTGTTTTATGAACCGGTATTTTTGCTGTCGCTCTTGGAGAACCTGCCAGCCGGCAGGCTGGGATGCAAATCGCCTTTTTTAAGATATCCCGTTCCATTTCAGTATCCTTTAGCTGTTTTTTCAAAAGCGCGATCTCCTTTTGTTCATCGGTCATCTTGGGATTCCCCCGACCGGGAAAACTGTTCTTCCCATAGTCCTTTTGTTCTTTACGCCAACGGTAAAGTACTGCGGGTAATATATCCAAGTCCTCACAGACTTGTGCCACACTACCTTTAGCGTAGCTTAATTCTACTGCTTTTTGTTTAAATGCTAAGGTGTAATGTTTTGGTTTTCGTTTCATCTTGGTAAAGATAATAACCAGCAAATTTTAACTCAACTTACCGTCCAGGCTAATATAGTAAGTCCAGATCCTATACTGTTTTTATAGTGTACGGGAAGTTAAGCGTAAAGTAAAAACAGCATAGGGCGCTACCTACTTATTTTTACGAAACCAGTAAATTTGAGCCTATTATCAGGGACATAGAGCCCATTTCCCGGAATATCCACTCACTATCCACTGATCTAAACTTACTTTTATTTTTTACTAAATTTTTGCCGCAAATTTCAATGGGTTTATTGCGGATTTCAGGGCATTTGACGCAAATTTACTGGTTTTTTCAAGGAAAGCATTTGTCATTACAAATCCTAGTGTTCAGCCTGTAGCCACTATTTGAATCCTTGGTATCCATCCGATATCCACTCACAGTATGCCTGGTAGGTTTCAGGATATGCTGCAAAATAATCTTCATAGGACATATTCTGTGATTCCATGATCGTCCGGTAAACTTCAAAGTTTTCCTGCTGGGTATTATTATTGGAATATCCAAAGTACCCTAACAAGCCCAGGGCCAGAATTCCGAGTATTCCGAAAAGGATCAAAAGATAATTGGGTATGATCCTGGCGTGTCTTAACTTCCGGTCAATTTCCTTTAGAATTTCATCTGTTCTTTCTTTTTCTGCTTCCTGCTTTTGTAAGAATGCATTCAGGTTCTTTTCCAAAGCTTCTGTACTAATAGGGATGCTCATTTCAGCCAGGTGCCCCGAAAGTTTCTGAAGTTCCAGCACAGCAGTTTTGAAATCAGCCATCTCATCGGCCATCAGTTCCATAATTTCATCAAGTTTTTTCATTGCTTATAATTTTAATATCCCATACCTATTCCGGTATCCCTTATAATTTTTATTGTTCCTTTTACAAGCTCTTTAGCTATTTTGGTCGACAGGTTACCGCTTAGCCGCACTGTCTTATCCAACACCTGGAAGGTTTTAGGTACTTCTTTTATCATTCTGAAACTCCTGTGTTGGGCGATCTGGGGAATTAACCGATTACCACTCATCGACCGGTGGACCTCACTGGCCTTAAGGTTAACTCCTTTGTATTCCACCCGGAAGCCCTGCAGGTGATTCGCTTTATTGATAGTGGGGATCACTTCCACCTTCTGGGCTTTCATTTTGTTTATATATTCATCCAGGGATTTTGGTCTCGATTGCAGTACCCTGTCATGTATATTTTTGATTGCCTGTCGTAGATGTTTCAATTCATTAAGCTTTTCCTGCTGTACTTCCCGAACCCTGGTAAGCCCTAATTCTTTGGCGACGTTATCGGCTGCTATTTGGCTTCGTTTACCGATAAAGCTGTCATTATAAACTTTACCATCAAAACCAATTCTGTTGGTATAGATATGAACATGGGTATGTGCTTTATCCCGATGAACAAAACCAATGGATTGATTGTTTTGCAGCTTCATTTCCTTTAAAAACTTTTTAGCGAGATCTTCCAGTTCATTTTTGCTTAAATCCTTCCCGTCCTCAATGGTGGGGCTTACGATAAAGCTTAAGGTGTTATTAATGCAGCGTTCATTTTGCGTCTGGATAATCCTAAACTCTTCAGCGATCTCCGCGGGGGTTTCTCCGGCTACGTGTTCTCTGAGCACGACTTCAGCTTCTTTCTCCTGGTTCCAGCCATAGGAGATCGATACCCTGGTGCCGGAAATGGCATGTCCTTTCCCAATCATTTTTTAAAGTTTTTTAAGTGCGTTCTGATCTCCCTGGCAAGATCCTCCACTTCCCTGGCCAGCTTTGGATCCCGTTTTCTAAACATATTGCCGATGCGAGTAAAGTTGTTTTTGTACTGTACCAGCATTTGATAAGTTTCCACTTGTTCTGGGGTGATCCGTTCTACAATATTTTTATTAAAGGCTGTATTTCTTATATATTCTGAAAGGGAAATTCCTGCCCTGGCTGCTCTTCTTTGAAGCAGCTTCTTCTCGTAGATCGAGCATCGAACCTGGATATATTCCCTTTTCATTTTTTCTTTTTAAGACTTTGCAACCACCGGGCGCAAAGCAAGATTGTCATTACAATGACACATCTTGCTTTTCCCTTTCAACTGAAATTTACCGATAGGCATTTATTACTTACCCACTTAGCTTTCTTATTACGTTTTCTTTTTTTTCAACTTCCTTCATTGATCAATTTTTCATTGAGATCGCCATAGCCAGAATAGAAATCGCTACAATCGTTTACGTTATCGAACTGGTTTAAAAGTGAAGCTGTTGCTTTTTTTCCAGCAGGATCATTATCGAGGTAGAGTAAAACTCTTTCATATTTCGGGATCAAAGTCTCGATTCCTTTTATAAAAGCCAGGGAGTTTAAAATGAGACAGTCTGAACTTTGTACTAGATCTTCATCAATGGTAGCCAGGGATAGAAAATCAAACATCCCTTCCGTAATCACCAACTGCCTGGAATCGTTTTTAATAAAAGAATAGGTTTTGGGGCTACTGGAATTTTTGAAGTATTTGTTTCTAAGTTCCCAGCCTCCTTTGCAATTTTGAAGTCCAATTGCATAATACTGTTTCTCCTTCCAGTGATACCATACCTCGTAACAAAAATGCCCGGCTAATTTTTCCGTGATCTTTCGAGTTTTCAAATAGTGGAGTAGGGCTGGATGATCTAATGGGTTTACAGCCGCAATTTGAATTTTACTTTCTTTAGGCCTTTGGTTATTTGGTGAACTGTAAATAGGTATGATGGTTTCTTGATCTAAAAACCGCAAAGCTTCTTTAACCCCACAATCTTGGATGATACATATAAGGTCAATTACATTACCTCCTTCGCCTATTCCAAAGTCGTACCACCTATTGAGTTCTTTAGAAACCTTAAAAGAGGCCTGTGTTTCTGACCGCAAGGGACTCAGAAACCAGGCTTCTTTTTCCGTTCTTCTGCTGGGAAAGTGCCCCAACTTTGCGAGGCTTTTGACGATGCAAATGTTGCGGGCTTTTTCACAGCTTAATCTTCCTGTTTTCATCAGCATTTAGTTAGTTTGTATTGATCCTGTTTATAGTTCTGGATTTTAAGCCTAACTTCTGTCATCATTATTTTTTGATGACAGTTTGATGACAATTTGATGATAGCCAAAACCCTTACTCTCGCTGGGTTCATTTTGTTCTGTCATCATTCATCAAAAAAAAGAAGTATTCAAAATCTTTTTCTTTCAAAAGCAGCTTTCATTTTGATGAAACGATGACAGCAGTCCGAACCCCCCAGCAAATACTAGTGATCGACTATCATCATTTCCTCATCAATTCATCGTTTTTTACTAAAACCCGTCTTTTGACTATGTTGTTTGCTCTGGAAAATTTTCGACCAGGAACATTTTATTTACAGTAAAATAGCGTCCCTTGGCACCTGTAAGGTTAGTGCTGCCATCTCCCCAAATAATAAACCTTTGGTATTTATTCGAATTAGGCTGGCTTGAAAGTTTCCAGTCCTTTTTCAGGATTTTCCGGATTTGGGTAAGATCGGTGCGGAGCCTGGTTTTACTGATCGCATTAAAAATATCCATCGGACAAAAGTCAATTGTTTCCAGGTCGTGGTTTTCCATCACCATCATTAGAATATTGGCCAGTTCTTTTTCGATCCGGTTTTTATTATGCTGCACCAGTTTGCGCAATGCCGGGGTTTCAATTTGTGCAGGGCTAAACCACATCCTGGTTTGATGAGTAGAATGAAGTTCTCGATGTTTCAGATAGTAAAGGAATGCCGGAATTTCTTCAGTAAGTATTTCTAAATATGAAGTCTGTTCTTTTTTGATCCCAGGAACTTTTAGCACCCAGAACCGGGTTTCGTGATGGTCTATCTTGATAAAATTCTCTTCGTTGTTACTGCATAGCACAAACTTTCCGAAAAATTCTACTTCCCGTTTATCCTTCCCTTTAGCTTCCAGCTTATTAATATTGGTGGTACTCAAATATTTGATCCGTTCCGTCAGCTCCTCCTTGTTGAATAAGACTTCATCGATACAAATTAGCAGTTTATTCGCCCAATCAGAATTAAACTGGCTGGTAAAATTATCATTGGTAAGATAGGTAAGGTTGTTTTCGAATATTTTTTTCAACCATTTCAAAAAAGTACTTTTTCCTGTAGATCGATCCTTGGAAACCAGGCAAAGAATAGGTAGGATCTGGGTCGGCTTTATAAATAGAAGTTGCAGGTAATCCAGGCCGAGGTCGTAATGACCTCCAAAAATATGCCGGACAAATTCCAGTGATATCGGGCATTGATCCTCAAATAACTTATGGCTAAGTGGGGCATAGGTGTTGTAGAAATTAAAGTGGGAATATTTGAAATTGATATGATCAGGGATACAGGTAAAGCCATCGAATTTTGGAATCCCGGCGAGATAAGTTTTTCCGTGGTCCTGCCTAATGGTTTCAATATTCCAGGGAACAAGGGATTCATTAACCTGGCCTGAAATACTAGGTGTTTTTACCAGTTTGTAATATTGAGTCCCCACTCTAATATAAGAGCCTTCCCGTTTCATTTCTTGTTTTTAAACAATGTTTACTTCAGTGATAAAACATCATTTAAATTTAATTAAAACTGATAATAATTGAATAAAAAATATAAAAAAATTATTTTGATTGCGAATAGTGTAATTTGATGTAGGTAAATTTTTAAACCTAAAACCAAGAGCTATCATTTATAGTCAAATGACATACTGGAAAGAAATTTCTTAAACTGGTTATTTTTATGAAAAATATGGAAATTTGGAAAATTTCGGCAGATTTTGGAAAGAAGACATAATATTTATCCAAAAATTAGAAATACGATTTGACTACAGTTTACAAAAGTTTATGTAAAATTTTTTCATTTCCAATTTAAAGCATTCATCATTTTAGATTTTAATAAAGGACAACTCGAGTAACGAAATTATGCTTTAAAATGATAAATAATTGTTTGTAATTCTAACCGATTTAAAATATCAAGGTTTGATGTTATATGGAATTGTATTGCAGACCGTCCAAAACATTATCAGGTTTTGTTTCAATATTGCTTTTCTGTTTGATAAAATTTATCAATTTTTAAATTATTTGATTAGTAATTGATAAAATAATATTAACTAAAGCTTATTAAGTACTCTAATTTTGGCTTTGATTTTAGAAATAATAAGATAAAAAGTGAAATTATGAGTAAATTCAAGGGCCTTCTTGGGTTATTATTATTGTTGTTTTGTACACAGATTGTAATGGCTCAAACTAAAACTATTACTGGTACGGTCACCGATGATAATGGGATGCCTTTGCCAAGTGTATCAATTTTGATTCAGGGAACCACAACGGGTGTAACTACAGATTTTGATGGCAATTATAGTATCGATAATGTCAATTCTAATGATAAATTGATTTTTTCTTATGTTGGAATGCAGGAAAAAGTAGTTGAAGTTAATGAGCAAACTACTATTAATGTTGTTCTTGAAAATGATGCCAATGGCCTGGAAGAAGTTGTATTAGTAGCTTACGGGAGTTCCACCCAAAGAGATTTAACAGGAGCTGTGGGTTCCGTATCCAGTGAAGATATTGAAAAGTTTCCTGCTACCTCTGTTAGTCAGGCACTTCAAGGAAAAGCTGCAGGTGTTCAAATAACTCAAAATTCAGGAGGGCCAGGAGCTGGGCTCTCGGTAAATATTAGAGGTGTAGGTTCTTTTGGAAATAACGATCCATTATATGTTGTGGATGGTTTCCCTACCCAGGATATTTCATTCTTAAATCCTAATGATATAAAGTCCATGTCGATATTAAAGGATGCTTCGGCTGCCGCAATATATGGAGTTAGGGCAAATGCCGGAGTGGTTATTATTGAAACCAAAAAAGGTCTTAGGGATAGAGTTACGGTTAGTATCGATTCCTGGGCCGGGTTTCAGCTGGAGCCGGAGCAAATTGATATGTTAGACGTTAATCAATTTACCGATTTTGCACTCGAAATTGCCGAAAATCAAGATAAACAAGTTTTAGATGAATGGAGAAATCCGGGAGACTTGCGTAATATTAATTGGCAGGATTATGCTTTTGATACAGGTTTTAGGCAAGGTTATAATGTTAGTATTCGGGGTGGAGGTGAAAAAGCTAGAGCTGCTCTGAGTGTTGGAATGGTGGATGAAGAAGGCGTTATTTTAACCTCCTCTTATAAACGCTACAATATTGGGTTAAATGCTGATTATGATATTCTGGATAATTTAACCGCCAGAGCAGATATGAAATATGCATATTCTGAGAGTTATCAGAATCTATCTCAGGGTTATTATGGATTTACAAAATTGCTCACAAACGTGCCTTATCTTGATGACCGAACAGGTACTAACCAACCTTATGACGGGAATGGTAATTATGGAGCTTTTCCTGATACCGGTTTACTTTCAACCACAAATAATGTTTTGGCCAGTGCCTTGCAAAACGACAATGATAATGGTACCAATAATCTTTTAGGTAACCTCGCTTTGGAATATAGCTTCCTTGATGGATTTAAGGCCACGGGTAAATTTGGTTTCCAAACTCAGAATTATGCTGGATGGTCTTTCCTTCCAAGATATAATCGTGGTAATTCTAATGCTGATAATAATCCTTCAGCAACCTATACCATAAACCAAAGCACCTTTAATGAATATCTCGCTGAAGGTTTATTAGAATACAAAAAGACATTTGAAGACCATAGAATTGAAGTCTTGCTTGGAGTTTCTGCACAAAAGAATAAGTTTAAGAATGTATATGTAGAATCAAGAGGGTTTTTAAGTGATGATATTCGAGATCTTGCTGCTGCCGAAGAAGTAACTAATAGGTCTGGTACTTGGGGAACGGCTACTTTTGCAAGTACCTTCGGGAGATTCAACTATACTTTTAAAGACAGATACACCCTTACGGCAACGCTGCGTAGGGATGGGGTAGGAAATAAATTTTCAGAAAATAATTTATATGGAACTTTTCCTTCTTTAGCAGCTGGATGGAATATAGATGAGGAAGCATTTATGGAGAATTCCACTTTTGACTTATTAAAATTAAGAGGAAGTTGGGGTGAAACAGGAAATAGCCAAGGGATTGAGCCTTTCCAGTTCTTTACTTCTTATACCGGAGGTCCCACCAATGATAATAATGGATATGTTTTTGGTGGACAACCCGTTTCCGGTTTGGCTCCTGCCTCTTT